>ULYU01004575.1_pt1 | contig 28121 bp, 19 predicted proteins | sample 1962481 | NCBI WGS metagenome assembly ULYU01 (sample SAMEA4835872, study PRJEB28245) | human gut metagenome | biome: gut microbiome; material: fecal sample | place: Denmark | collected 2008 | reverse complement strand
TCGACGGCACACTACGGCGACAACCTTGTTCGATACCTTGTTGCCGGTAATTACAAAGTGTGTGTGTTGAATCCCATCAAGACTTCTACTATGCGTAAAAACAACGTACGCAAAACGAAGACTGACAAAGTCGACACATACATCATTTGCAAAACCCTTATGATGCAGGATTCTCTCAGATTTGTTACCTACTATGATCTCGATCTGATGGACCTCAAGGCTCTTGGCCGTTTTCGCCAGAAATCCATTAAGCAGCGAACCCGTTTAAAGATTCAGCTGACTTCTTATGTGGACGAGGTATTTCCTGAATTGCAGTACTTCTTCAAATCAGGTCTGCATCAAAAATCTGTCTACGCTCTCCTTAAGGAGGCTCCTACACCGGAAGCTATAGCTTCTATGCATATGACTCATCCGGCTCATTTACTCAAGGTGAACTCCCACGGACATTTTGATAAGGAAATGGCTCAGCAGTTAAGAGTTCTCGCACAGAAGTCTGTCGGTGCTAGCGACAGTGCTCTATCTATTCAGATAACTCACACCATTGCACAGATTGAGTTACTGGATAGCCAGTTAGAAAGAGTTGAAGCTGAGATGACTGACATCATGAAATTCAATGATTCTGTCATCATGACCATTCCGGGTATCGGATACATCAACGGCGGAATGATACTTGGCGAGATCGGTGATATTCACCGTTTCTCCAGCCCCAACAAGCTGCTTGCATATGCAGGTCTGGATCCTTCTGTTTACCAGTCTGGAAACTTCCAGGCTAAGAAAACCAGAATGTCTAAGCGTGGTTCCAAAGTCCTCAGATATGCACTTGTTAATGCAGCTCACAATGTTGTAAAAAACAACGCCACTTTCAAGGCTTACTACGATGCCAAGATGGCGGAAGGCCGGACCCACTATAATGCCCTTGGGCATTGTGCCGGCAAGCTTGTCAGAGTCATTTGGAAGATGCTTACTGACGAAGTAGAATTTAACCTCGAGTAAGAGGTCTGTATACCAATATCGATAGATTTTGAAAAGCACCCTTACGGGAGCCTTATTAAGGTTACCCTTTTTTTACCACCAATAGAAAATAAGAATTTCCAGCTAATTTATGCTTGACTTTTCATAGCTGGTCTCTTTACAGTAAATTTACCAACTCACATTCTAGATATAATTGATTAGCAAAATTTAAAACATTAATTTTCTTATCAAGAAATGTGACATCATAGTTTTCTTCAAACAACCTATATACCGTTTGAATATCATCCGCTTTAGAAAATCTGCTTCTATACTGCAGCAACTCCAATATGGGGGTAAAACCTACACATAATGACAAATCATAATCCATGACATCACATGAATTAAAGACTTCCGTTCCAGTTGCTTCAATATAATCTTTCACTGAATATTCATTTATCAAATTCTTCCCCGACAATGCTTTCTGTATTATCTTTTTCACCGCTATCGGACCAGGTAGGAATTCAACACATTGCATCACTTCAAGTGGCACAACAACAGCGGATTGCTTGTCGCTCAATTCTCCATAACTGCAATTATAAAATTCACTCCAATTCGCAATAAGCCACCATAGTAAATTTGATTCTTCGGTCTTCTTCCTCAATTGTTCTTTTAATAAATTCATATTTGAATTCATTGCTTTCATATATTTAAAATGTTCAGCTAATATTGCCGTAACATAATTTACGCCGTCTGCCCAATCAGCTTTTTCTTCTTCAGATATTTTCTTTAATGTAGCTATTTTTACTTCTGTTCCCTCCGATACTTCTCTCACCCCAATCCTACTATTATCTAGTATCTGCATAATCAGCTCATATATTTCCTTTACATATGGCTGCTCCCCTCTCTCATAAGCAAGCGATATCATCACACCTAGTTCTTCACCGTTTCCGTTATTGATAAAATCAAATATACACAAACCAGCAAGCAATGGTATTTCCATTTTACATTCTTCTGAAAATGAAATATCCATCTCATTAAATATGCTTATAAACTCCGAAAGCTTCTGGATGTCATAGTGCATTCCCATGAAACATTTTACCAGTTCGCTATATACTGGTATTTCAGATCTCTTACTTGTGAAGTTTTTTATACTTTCTATCCTCTGTTCATACTGTTCTGGTGTAGCCAGACAAACTCCACAACTTTGATACCATTTTGCTATGTTTTGTTCCATTTCAATATCCTCCTAGTTATTATTATCTATTCTTGAAATTATCTGTTCTATTATATTATTTTCTTCTGCGACACATAAAATTTCTTCAATATGCTGATTCAAATCATCCATAGGAATACCATTAAAAACTTCAAATTCTCCCATTATTTTTTTTCGTTCAAATACTTGCAGTCTCCACAGCTTGTACACTAGTTTTCTCTTGCTGTCTGATGTTTCTCTTACCTTCTGTGTTGGTTTCATTTCATTAATGTCACTCTTCACAATTGGTTCGCTTTTCATAGATATGATGATTTTCTTGCAGTTTTGTCCCTCGTCACACGATATATCCTCTTTAACAAACTTTCGGATCGACTCGTTCCATATTCTAGGATATAGTGTTATTTCTAGTCTTTCTGACTTAAGCTCTATGGTAAGAAAATTGTATCGTGGTTGCCAATCAGCTTCTCTTCTGTCTGGTTGCAACGCACCTGTACCGATTTTTATCCTTATATTGTCTGCATCCAACGTCTGTACATGCTTATGCCCATATAATTGAATCATTGCCCTCTCATCCAGGATTTCTGATATATCTTCTCCCCAATTATCTGTCGGATGATGACATATAGTCATAAATATTTTTTTGTCTTGTCTCTTCGGTATTTGATGGTTTCCTACTCGCATTTTTCTCGGATTATTGTCATGTCTATTAAAATGGTCATCGGCATTTGAAATAATAGTTGAATTTATACCGTACAAACATAATATATATCCTTCATCCAACTCAATTTCATGCGTCCAAGGACCTTCAGTTGAGGATACGTTTCCCATGTATTTACCAGAAAAATCATTATAATTCTTCAACGCACGATATAACACATCGTCCTTTGTCGCCACCGTTTCTTCTCTTATCTGGTCCAAGTAAGCTTGAAAATCATTATCATCTGCTTTTTCCAATAACTTTTGTACTGCATACACAGAAATAGATTTTTTTGCTATACTTTGATCTACATCATGATTACCTGGTACACAAAATACATGTTCAAAATCAATTGTTAACTTGTCTACCAATTCATTAATAAAATCCTCTGCAATTGCGTATTCACTGGTTTGTCCACTATACGCTATATCACCACAAACAATCATCCCATATGGTTGCAGTTGTTCTTTCTTGACAACTTCCTCAACATCAAGAATCATCTCGTTTCTTAAATCTGTATCTAAGCAATATATTGAGTTTGAATTTTTATTAAAATGTATATCAGAAAAATGTAAAAATGTTATTACCTTCCCCATAATTATTTTTCCTTCTCTAACAAATAATTTGTTTGTATAAATAGATTTTTGTCAAATAATTATACCTAAAAGCACGAAATAACTATAGTCTTCACATTGAAGATATCAAATCATCCTGCTCTATCGTAAAATCTCTATCTAACAAATCTTGTAGTTTCAATACAAAGTGTTTTTCCTTCTCTAACTGATTCCAGCTTATCATCTCTACTAATTCAACTATTGAGGAACAAATATACTTTCCGCTAACTACTATTATAATAATTGCAAGCCCCATAGCAAGCCATTCTGTATTAGAAGAATCTGTTATATTAATTTTCCCAGCGAAAAAAGCTATTACAGGCACTATATATGTACATATAAATTCTTTTAAATCACTACTCTTCTTTGCATTCTTCACTTCGCCCTGCTCTATAGAGCGATAATATTTGCAAATAAGTTGTTTAATTTTATTTTTTTCGTATAAATTAAAATCTTCTTCGTTTAATATCTCTGTCAATAGATCTAAATCTTCGTTGTATTCCTTAAGATTTGATTTCCATTTTCTATGTCGTGTTCTCTCCAATGTCGAGGTAAGTACGTAAATTATTATAACATATATAATCATCACTATAAACATTGCCTGTGACTGCAAAAAAAGAGATAATCCCAATACAATTATAGCACTAACAATAATTCCCCAAAAAAGAATTTTTGTTAACCTATCCATCTTTGCTAATTTTTCCATAAATGTTCTTTTTCCAGCTGTTTTAGCTTCATAAGCTTCTAATAATTTTTCAATCATTTATATTCTTCCATTCTTCCTTATCTTAGGTTTATTATAATATATATAACATGCTACCTAGGTAACAAGATAGATAATACTGCGCAATTTGTAATATTCTGTTCTTTTATGCTATTATTATACTTCTACCTCCTTTTTATCGCAACATCTCCTTATGATAATGATCTGTTAATGACTATTGTTCAAAATATGCCGTAATTCCGGACAGCAGTCCCTCTGCCAGCAGCCTAAGCGCGGCATCACTGTGGTCGGAATACGCATTTCCCAGTTCCATATCCACAGAAGGGATCGTGCTGTAGGATGTCTGGGTCAGGTCAATACCCATATGTCCTTTCCCATAAATTGTGGCTCCCTGCTCCCGCAGTCCTTCCACCAGATCCGTTCCCAGGGTATCGTGCTGCTGCCAGTGCGATGCCACCGGCTCCATGTTTTTCAGCGCTTCCGGCACCGAGATATAGAAGCATCCCTTGTCGTAATTTTTGCCGTCACCGCTGTCCCAGTGCAGCGCAATATGGCAGTCCGCGACATTGTTGCAGATCACAGTCCGCGCCACATTGTCTAACTGCACATCCTCACTGTCCCGTAGCATCAGCACATCATAACCGGAGGATAACAGCTTATCCCGCAGGATCTGTGCCATACGTAATGTCACCTCCCGCTCCGGTGTGCCGTCCTGAAACGTCATGCCTCCGGAAACTGCTGCAGCTTCCATTGCTCCCGCCGCCGTACTGCCTCCGGTGACTTTCGCCGAGCCGTCCGGATGACACAGAGTCTTTACTTTACTCCCTCCCACAGTACCATGTCCTGCATTGACACCGATGACGATACCTTTTCGTCCAGATTCCTCCGGTGCCCTGTAGAGTACTGCGGCTCCGGTATTTATTTTAGAATGATCTGCATATTCCCATGTGGAATCCAGGGTGATCTGCTGCAAGTTGGTGTATTCCACCGGTTGCATCTGTGGTGTGACATTTGCCGTTCCCTGTGGTGCCGCACTCTCTGAAACCATAGCTTCTATAATTTCTACATTCTCTATGGTCTCTGTGCTCTCCACGGTTTCTGTGCCCTTCACGGTCTCTGTGTTCTCCACGGTTTCTGTGCTCTTCACGCTTTCCGTACTCCCGGTATTTTCCTGTGTTCCACAGGCAGTCAGGGTAAGCGCCAGCACCATAATGGTTACTCTCACCGCCACCCTGTATTGTTTTCTGTGAAGCATTTGTCTTTTTCTCCTCCGATATGAAAAGAACCACAGCTGTGAACTTACAGCTATGGTTCTTCTGTTCTCTCTTCCTTATTCCGCTCATTTCGGAACACATCCTCTGATTAGCCGCGCAGTTTGAAATGCTCTAACAGTTCGTTCAGAGTAGTAGCAGATGCGGAAAGCTCCTCGCTGGTAGCGGAAGTCTCTTCAGCTGCTGCAGAGTTAGACTGGATAACATCATTGATGTCTCCCACACCCTTTTTGATATTTTTAACGGAAACCGCCTGTTTGTCAGACGCAGTACGGATATTGGCAACCTCCTGGATGATCTGATCCAGCTCAGCCATAACCTCCTGCATAGCATCATTGGTCTCCTTGGTGACCTTATTACCCACCTCTACCTCGTTCATGGACTCTTCGATCAGCTTCTTGGACTCTACTGCGGAATTAGCACTCTCTTCTGCCAGCTGTCTGATCTGATCTGCCACGACTGCAAAGCCTCTTCCTGCCTCTCCGGCACGGGCTGCCTCGATGGAGGCATTTAAGGACAGCAGATTGGTCTGGGATGCGATATTCTCAATATCTGCGATGATCTTTTCAATGTTCTGGGTCGTTGCGTTGATCTTCTTCATGGCATCTACCAGCTCATCCATCTTCTTCTGGCTGTTGGCTGCCTCGATACCTACCTTTTTCGCCTTGCCATGTACAATGTCGGTAGACTTGGTATTCTCCAGTACCTGACTGGTTACTTCGTCTACGGTAGCCACCAGTTCTTCTACGGATGCTGCCTGATGGGTAGCGCCCTCCGCTATATCCTGTGCACTGACTGCCAGCTGATTGCTGCCCGCAGATACCTGCTCGGAGGAATCCTGAATACCGTGCATGGTCTCGCTGACCTTATTTACCATTTCATCCAGCTCATCTAAAACATCTCGGAGCTGTCCGACATATGCTTCCGGGCAGCTGCTGTGAACATCAAAATTACCATCGGAAAATTGCTCTACGATAGTCTGCAGATCTGATACAACCTTTTTCAAAATAGCTGCGGCGGTCTCAAAGCTGTCGGAAAGTCTGCCCAGCTCATCCTCAGATTCATAAGGTACGCCGATCTCAAAATCACCGGATGCGATCTTCTCAGACGCAGTTACCAGGTTCGTGATCGGATCTATCAGCATTTTGGCAAGCATTTTCGACATGGATGCATTAAATATGATAGCTAAAACAAGTAAAACCACAACAACTATACTTCCTATATAGCCTTTTGACCGTATCAATTCCACCACTGCCACCAGTGCAAGCACCACATATAAAATATCCATGATGCGGAACGCAAAAGACAGCTTATTTTTAATTGGTTTGTCTCTTAGTATTTCTTCCAGTTTTTTCATTTGTTTCTGCTCCTTCCGTGAATGAACCTTCCTGTATTTTATTTTAATTTTCCTTATCTGTTTCGTCAAGATGAAGCTTCTTAAAATTATGTAAAAATTAAGTATGGGAAGCCCTGCTCATCTCCAGTAATTTATCTCTCATTTCATTCTCAATGCGCTGTAAATCTTCCTCAGCGCTCTGTCTTCTCGCACGTCCCTCTTCCTGGATCTTCATGACCTCATCCAATGTCGTCATCAGTGTCTGATTGGTACTCTTAAGTGTCTCTATATCCACAATTCCCCGCTCGGATTCCTTCGCTGTCTCCACAGAAGCCACCTTCAGTGCTTCCGCGTTCTTCTTCAACAGTTCATTGGTCATATCCGATACGGCACGCTGTGCCTTGGCGGCATCGGTAGCATGATCCAGACCGATGGCAATGACCATCTGACTCTTCCACAGAGGGATCGTATTCACTAACGTCGACTGGATCTTCTCGGACATGGCGATGTCATTAGACTGGATCAGACGAATCTGGGGTGCCATCTGCAGGGAAATGGCTCTGGTCAGCTCCAGATCATAGATCTTCTTCTCAAACCGCTCACACATTGCCGCGAAATCTTTCGCTGCCTGGGTGTCCTCCGGAAGTCCACTCTTCTGTGCCTTCTCTAAAAGCTCCGGAAGCTCCACACTTTTTGCCTGCGCCAGCTTCTTTTTACCTGCCAGGATGTACATGGACAGTTCCTTGAAGTAATTCAGGTTCAGCTGGTACAGCTTGTCCAACACAGCCACATCCTTTAACAGCACTACCTGATGACTCTCCATGGCATCACAGATCTTTGTGATATTGACTTCCGCCTTATCGTACTTTGCTTTCAGATTGCTCAGCTTGTCTCCGCTTTTTTTGAACAGTCCGAAAAATCCCTTATCTTCCTCGGTGTCGAAATCCTTTAACTGTGCCACCACGTCGGTTAACAGATTTCCAACTTCTCCCATATCCTTGGTCCGGACATTACTAAGCGCCGTCTCTGAGAAATCAGCGATCTTCTTCTGGCTTCCGGCTCCGTACTGTAACACCGCCTGGGTATTGGTCAGGTCGATCTGTGCTGCAAAATCATCCACCTGTTTCTGCTCTTCCGGTGTCAGTTCCATCTCGGGAACCGCCTGCTCTTCCACCAACTCCTCCGGCTTCTTCTCCACGATCTCTGCCTTTGCCTCCGCAAAAGGATCCAGTGTAAGAGTCGGTGCTTCTTTTGTTGCTGCGTCTAAATCCATATTCATATTGATACCCCCATTTTTTACAATTGCATCATTTATTATTTACTGTTTTTCCATTACAAAATCGGATTCCGTCAGACCTTCCTTTGCCAGCATGGCCTGTAATACCTGCGCATCCGCCGATGCGTCAAAGGCGGCATCCTGAAACAGATTGTTTAACAATGTCACAAATGCCTGATTGATCATGTCCAGTGTCTTCCCGATCTCTTTCTTGGCCTCGAGAATTTCCTCTCCCGGACTACTGACCTCGTCAAATTCCGCATACTGCTCCACCAGTTTTAAAGTAGTGGGCAGATAATAATCCATTAATTTATGCATTCTGTGCATCTGCTCCGGGTGCTCCTGCACTCTGTCGAAGATCTCCTTCAACAGATTCTCCAGGCGGTACAGTTTCTCAGAGATTGCCTCCTCTTCGATCCGGTCGTTCAGATCCCGCAGATGTCTGATGCATTCCATCCCCTCTGCCACCATACTGTGGAGTTCCTGCTCTCTCTCCGTCTGTGCAGCGTCCTGTGTTGTTCCTTTGTCCGGCATCTGTTTTGCCTGCTCCTCTGATTTTTTCTGTTCCAGATAAGCCTTTTCTGTCTCCAGATATTGATGATAGATCACATCATTTAACATAAAACAGGTCTCTTTGTCATCCAGATGCCCCTCAGGGAACATTCCGGCTTTTAACATTTTGCGCAGATCCTTTTTTACATAGCGGACGCTTTTGCCTGTATAACGCGCCATCTCCGTGATCACACCGTACATCTTGGTACCGCACAGTTCCAGATATTTCTCCGCACGCTGTAATCTCCTGCGCTGTCCGTTGCCATAGGCGATCATCTCCAAAAATACCAAAGAAAGTACTCCCGGAAGGATCGCCGCACTTATACTTGCTGCACTAAAAGCGGCCAGAAGAAGCTGTACCAAAAGTCCCAGCCCGGAAAAGCCTAGTCCGATGCCTCCGAACACGGTGCACAAAGTTCCGGACACGCTTCCCTTTTTCTCCATTTTTACCAAAGAAGTCATCTCCAAAGCCGTAGTCTTTCTGGGTGTCCAGACACCGGCCTGATTTCCAGAACGGTTCTGCGCCGCCTGTGCCTTACGCTGTTCTTCCCATTGTTTTTCCCGTTCTTTTCGCTGTCTGTGCCACTCCTCATTCTGTCTGCGGTGTTCCTCCCGCTGTCTTTCCCGTTCTTCACGCTCCGCCTGGATCTGCTCTTCGGACTTCTCTTCTTCCCGCTTTTTATCCTGCCAGCTGCGCTGGGAATTCCAGACCCTTTTCTCCGCGGCTTCCCTGGACAGATTCGCCTGAAAATCCGCTTCCCGCAGAGCATCGTTGACTGTATCGCTCACTAACGTATTCAGTGCCCGGAAATCTCCGGTCTTCATGGCTTCGGCGATGGTTTCTTTAAATTTTTCCCCAAGATGATTCTGCACTTCACTCATAATTAATATTTTCTCTGACTTTTCAGTTCCTCATAGAGCAGACAATAATTCTCGTAACGTGTCCGCGAGATCTCCCCTTCCGCCACGGCATCTTTCACGCCGCAGACCGGTTCTGAGATATGAGAACATCCTCCGAATCTGCAATATTTTTCAAACGGAACAAATTCGGGATAATATCCCGCCAGCTGCTCTTTTTCCAGTCCAAACAGTCCCAGGGAGCTGAAACCGGGAGTATCCAGAATGTAAGTATCCGGTGCAATGGAGATCAGTTCGGAATGCCTGGTGGTATGTTTTCCACGTTCGATCTTCTCACTGATGGAACCGGTCTCCATCACGATCCCCGACTGTAAACAGTTGACCAGCGAAGACTTGCCGACACCGCTGGGTCCCGCCACCGTGGTGGTCTTGCCCCGAAGCAGGTCTTTTAATCTGTCGATGCCTTCCTTTTCCCTGGCACTGACAGTAATGGTCTGAAATCCCGCCTGTTCATAGATGGAACGATAATCCTCTTTTTTCCCCTCTGCATCAATGTCCTGCTTGTTAAAACAGATGATGCAGGAAATGTCCTGTTGCTGCATCATGATCAGAAAACGATCCAGCAGATTAAAATTGGGCTGTGGCTTACAGATGGCAAAAATCACCAGTGCCTGATCCACATTGGCAACCGCCGGACGGATCAGTTCGCTGTGCCTGGGAAGCAGTTCTGTGATATTTCCCTTTTTCTGTGCTTCATCTATGACTTCCATCTCCACATCGTCCCCGACCAATGGTTTCCTGTGGTCCTTACGGAAGACACCTTTTGCCTTGCATTCATAGATTCCGTCCGCACTATGCAGAGCATCCCCTGCATGGACATAATAGAAGCCGGCAATTCCTTTTATAATCTTGCCCTTCATAGTTCCTGCCTTTGTCTTATTCCTTCACGAATTCCACTCTTCGGGTAAAGGTCTTGTTCTCTGTGGTGCCGGGAACGACAACATCCCCCTCTGTTGTGGTGCTTGCCGATGTCACCTGGTAGGTCATGGTGAGGGTACCGCCGGAGGAGGCGATGCCGTTGATATTGGTCGCTACCGGGAAGGTGGTAACCTTCGTATCCATCAGTACCGTACCGTCATCCGCCACCAGGGTGATGCCGACTTCCATTCGCGATACATACTGGGGTGCCTCGGAAGTCGTCGGTGCCGCAATGCTGACATTGCACTTATAGGTTACTTTCTGTGCGCCCTGGCTCACCTTAATATCAATGGAGGTTCCCTGATCCACATAGGAACCATGGGAATAGCTCTGATAGCAGATCATGCCCTCTCCCACTTCATCGCTGTAAATATGGGTCACACTGCCTACTGTCAGTCCGGCCTCGATTGCTTCCACCGTACCATCCTGCTCTGACAGTCCGATCAGGTTCGGCACGCGGATCTTCGTATCTTCCTTTCCCAGGCTTACGGTAACGGTGATCACACTGCCTTTCGGCGCCTTATTTCCATCTGCGGGAGTCTGGGCGATCACGCGTCCTGCTTCTATGGTGTCGGAATAATCCTCTGTCTTATTGACCAAAAAGCCCTTGCTTACCAGCTGTGTATTCGCCTCGTCAAAAGTAAGTCCCACCACATTCGGAACTTCTACGCCCTGGGTTCCGGCGCTTGCCGTAAGTGTTACCTTGCTGCCCTTGTCAATCTGGGCACCCACGCTGACGTCGGTACTGATCACCACACCTTCTGCCACGGAATCAGATTCCTCATATACAACTTCCGTCAGAATTCCCAGTCCGGTCAGTGTATTTCTCGCATCATCCACATTCATGCCCTTCACATCCGGCATGGCGACTTTCTCTGCCTCTTCTTTGGTTTCCTCCGTAGTGATGATCGGGCCGGAAGGATTATTGCCTTCGTTCTTTTTCCCGCCGAAGATCTTCACCGCCAGTACGATCAGTATAATACAGATCACCACTCCCGCAACGATTGCCAGAACCGTTGTCACGCGTTCCATCTTGGGATCGTAATCATAATCATCCTCTCCCTCTGCCTCTTCATCATTCTCATACATGGCTTCTGTATCGGAACGTAGGCGCATCGTCTCATCATGATCCTGTTCTTCATACTCCCGGCCACTCTGATACGGAACTTTTCTCTTGATCTGTGCCATATCTTCATCCGAGATCATTCGGGTGCCGCCTTCCATATCCGGATCCTTGTTCACGACAAAGTCCTCCTCCGGATTGATCAGGGACTGCTTCAGGTCTGCAATCAGTTCTGCCATGTTCTGATATCTGCGGTCCGGTGATTTCTGACAACACTTTAATACAATACTTGCAACGCTGGAAGGGATCTCCGGCACGAATTCCTTGGGAGAAGGCATTTCTTCCTGAATATGCTTGATGGCGATCGCTACCGTCGTCTCCCCATTGAAGGGGACTCTTCCCGTAAGCATTTCGAACATGGTGATGCCCAGTGAATAGATATCACTCTTCTCATCACTGTAACCGCCTCTGGCCTGTTCCGGAGACGTATAGTGTACACTTCCCATTACATTGGAAGTGATCGTATTGCTGGTCGCTGCCTTGGCAATACCGAAATCCGTGACTTTTACTTTGCCGTCTTTGGAAATAATGATATTCTGCGGTTTGATATCCCGGTGAATAATATGATTATTATGTGCTGCCTCAATGCCCATACTCACCTGGATGGCAATGCTTACTGCTTCCTTGTAAGACAGACGGGCCTTTTTCTCAATGTACTTTTTGAGGGTAATGCCCTCCACCAGTTCCATTACAATATAGTAGATTCCGTTTTCTTCCCCTACATCATAGACATTTACGATATTGGGATGCATCAGTCCTGCTGCCGCCTGGGCCTCAATACGGAATTTGGATACAAAATTAGCATTCTCGCTGAATTCCTGCTTCAATACCTTGATCGCCACATATCGGTTCAACTTATGACATTTTGCTTTATAGACATCTGACATACCGCCGGTTCCGATTTTCTCCAGAATCTCATAGCGATCGCCGATCATCATTCCTATTTTGATCATTATTGCTCTCCATTCTTATATAACCTAAGTAACTAAGAGTATTATCTGTCTTATGCGCACGGCTCAATAAGGATAACACTGATATTGTCTCTGCCGCCGTTTGCATTGGCTGCCTCTACCAGACGCTCTGCTTTCTCCACAAGATCTCTTGCACCACTGATGATCATGCGGATCTCTTCATCTTCCAGCATATTCGTCAGTCCGTCCGAACACATAAGGACAGTATCGCCTTCCCTGAGTTCTACGGTAAAAAAGTCCGGCTCTACATGATCCTCCGCACCTACCGCTCTGGTAATAATATTCTTGTCAGGATGATTTCTTGCATCCGCACGGTCTAATCCGCCCATGCGTATCATTTCCTCTACAAGAGAATGATCCCTCGTAATCTGCCGTATCTCACGATTCACCACATAAAGTCTGCTATCACCCACATTGGCCACCTGTAAAAATCTGCCCATGCAGGATGCCACCACAACCGTCGTTCCCATTCCTTCCAGCTTCTTGTCTTCGTCGGCTCTCCTGCGGATCACCTCATTGGCTTCCTCGATCGCTCTGCGGAAAATCAGCGTGGGATTTTTTTCAAAAGAACTCTGCATCTCAGCCAGCATGGTCTCTACTGTCACTTTGGATGCATAATCTCCCGCATTATGTCCGCCCATACCGTCCGCTACAATAAACACGTTGGGCAGATTTCCCACCGGTTCCTCAGAGGTATAGATATAGTCCTGATTTACTTTTCTTTTCCTTCCGATATCGGTTATGGAAAACGTCTTGAGCACGTCAATTTTCCTCCTGTGAGAGTCCGTCCGGGTTCTGCATCTCCTGTGTATGACGACGCCTTAACTGTCCGCAGGCTCCGTCAATATCCCGGCCCATCTCTCTTCTAATTGTAACATGTATCTTCTTACTTTCAAGTTTATTTTTAAACGCCTGAATATGCCCGGTATCCGACTGCACGAAGTCCCGCTCTTTAATCGGGTTTACCGGAATCAGGTTAATATGACAGCATAAAGGCTTTGCCAGAGCGATCAGCTCTTTGGCATCCTCTTCCGTATCGTTCACACCGCCTACCAGACTGTATTCAAAAGTGATCCGGCGCCCGGTCTGTTCAAAATAATACCTGCAGACTTCCATCAGTTCTTTGATGGAATACCTGTTGGCAATGGGCATCAGTTTTCTTCTTTTTTCATCTGTGGTTGCATGCAGTGACAATGCCAGGGTAATCTGCAGCTTCTCATCTGCCAGCTGTCGCATTCTCGGCACGATTCCGCAGGTGGACACCGTGACATTTCTCTGGCTGATGTTTAATCCATTCTCATCCGTCAGCAGATGCAGAAACTTTAGAATATTATCATAATTGTCCATGGGTTCTCCGGTTCCCATGACTACCACATTGGAGACCCGTTCCTGCGTCAGTCTCGTGATGGCATAGATCTGATCTAACATCTCCGAAGGCGTCAGGTTCCGCTCCAGTCCATCCAGGGTGGACGCACAGAATCTGCAGCCCATCCGACATCCCACCTGGGAAGAAATGCACACACTGTTGCCGTGTTTGTACTGCATCCACACGCTTTCCACCACATTGCCGTCAGACAGTTCAAATAAAAACTTTTTCGTTCCGTCGATCTTCGACTCCTGTATTCTGACAGGCTTTACACAGGTATATTCATACTTTTCCTTGCATTGTTCCCTGAATTTTGCGGAGAGATTGGTCATCTCGTCAAAGCTTCTCGCTAACTTCACATGCATCCACTCATACATCTGTTTTGCCCGGAAAGCTTTCTCTCCCATACTCTCCAGTTCGGTCTTCAGTTCCTCCAGATTCAGGGATTTGATATCTTTTTTACTATCCATGTCTTATATCTCACGTTCTTCTGCGCAGCCTTGCAAAGTAGAATCCGTCGGTCTCATCCGTTCCCGGCAGAAGTTGTCTCTCCTCCTCTAAAACGAACGGGAACTTTTCCGTGATCCATGCTGCCATGTTCTGATTCTCTTCTCTGTTGATAGTGCAGGTGCTGTACAACAACACGCCACCCGGCTTCACATACCGCCATCCGGCTTCCACGATCTGCCTCTGCAGTTCATGGATAGATTTAAGGCCTTCCGGTGTCACATGATATTTAATGTCTCTCTTTTTGCCCATGACACCTAAGCCCGAACAAGGGACATCCATCAACACAACATCCGCAGATGCTTCCCTCTCTGCGTCATAAACCGTGGCATCATGCACTTCCACTTTCACATTGGTTCGGTGCATGCGCTCCAGATTCTCAAGGATCAAAGCCGTCTTATATTCTGACACATCGCGGGATAACACATGTCCCGTCTCTTTCGTATATTCTGCCGCCAGGATCGTCTTGCCTCCCGGTGCCGCACACAGATCCATAACAAAGTCTCCCGGCTTTATTTTTGCTGCTTTTACCGCCAGGGCAGAAGAAGCATCCTGTACAGTGAATTTTCCTTCGGCAAATCCGGGCAGCTCGCTGACGTTTTCCAGATTTTCCGCCAGATATACATAGGGAAGTTCCTTATGTGCGCTTAAGTGGACCCCTGTAGCCTCTATCTTTTTCTTAAGATCCTCACGGTCCGTTTCCGACAATTCCAGGCAAAAACGCAGAGATACCGGATGAATCTTAAGCAGTCCCATGAGAAGTGTTTCCGTTCCCTCCGTGCCGTATACCGGAAGCCACAGATTCACGATCCATTCCGGCATGGAATATTTTACGCTGAAATATTTTACAGGATCCGTAGGATCCGGCAGGGGCATTTTGTCCTTGCTACGGGATATATTTCGCAGGACGGCATTGACAAACCCCTTCAGAGTACGAAAGCCGCGCTTTGCCGCAAGCTTGCAGGCTTCATTGCATACCGCACTGTCCGGCACCGCATCCATATACAGGATCTGATAGGTACTCATGCGGAGCAGACAACGGATCAGAGGCTTCATCTTGCGGACCGGAACGGAAGAAAACCGGTTCAGATAATAATCCAACTCCAGCTGTCTCTCTATGGTACCCTCTGTAACTCTCTTGATAAATGCCTTATCTCTGGGATCCAGGTAATCGTATTTATCCAGCACTGCTTTTATTAATTTATGGGAAAAATCCTGCCCCTTTTCCAGGTCCAGCAGGATCTCCACAATAATCTCTCTTGTATCGGTGGTTGCGGGCTTCCCCATGCTTAGTCTCTCCTTCTGCGGTTACCGCCATACAACAGGATCAGACGAAGCAGCTGTAATGCGGAGGATGCTGCTCCCGCTACATAGGTAAGAGCTGCCGCTGTCAGCACCTTTTTACCACCGCTTACTTCTTCACTGCCTAACAGTCCGTATTCCTCCACCTTCACGATTGCTCTGCGGGAGGCATTGAATTCCACAGGAAGTGTCACCAGCTGGAAGATCACGGTCAGGGCAAATGCCCAGATTCCCAGCTGGATCAATGTCTGGTTCCAGCTGAGCAGTACTCCTAAGAAAATCAGGGGAATACTTAAGTTGCTTCCGATGTTCACCACCGGTACCAGTGCCGCACGAATACTCATAGGTGCATAGCCATGGGCATGCTGGATCGCATGTCCGCACTCATGGGCAGCCACACTGACTGCGGTGACTGAGGTTCCGTTATAATTATTATATGACAGTCTTACGGTATCTGTCCGGGGATCGTAATGATCGCCGTCGTTTGCGTTCAGACACTCGATCTGTACGTTATACAAGCCTTCTCTATTGAGAAGATTCCGGGCAGCTTCCGCTCCCGTAATTCCTCTCATATTCCGGACCTTACTGTATTTTCGCATGGTGGAATTCACCAGCGCACTGGCCCCAAGGCATAACACCAGTCCGATCAATACCAGAAAATACGTGGGGTCAAAATAATAACCATATCCATAATAACCACCGTACATAGCAAAGTCTCCTTTCTAATTGCCTGGATTGTTTATCACTCTCCCAGGATCTCTCCAGGCTGTACCTTCACGCCTAACAGGAAATCATGGGCTGTCATACGTTTTTTGCCTTCCAGCTGCAATTCCATGACCTTCAGACCGCCTTCCGACGCTGCCACCTCAAAGGAATCCTTATTCACCGTAAGGATCGTTCCCGGGGCTTCCCTGTGAGCCATCACCATGGGAATCGCCTTCCAGATCTTTAACTGTTTTCCGCGATAAAATGTGTAGGCACTGGGCCAGGGTGTCAGTCCTCTGATCAGTCTGTCCAGTTCGGCTGCCGTTTTGGTGAAGTCCAGTCTGCCCATTTCTTTGGTGATCAGTGCCGCATAGCAGGTCTTTGCATCGTCCTGTTTCTCCGGAGTCAGCTTTCCTGCTTCTAAGAGCGGCAATGCCTCGGTGATCGCTTCTCCGCCGAGCACCATAAGCTTGTCGTGCAATGTTTCAAAAGTATCTTCCGAAGTAATGGGAATCTTCTTCTGATACAACATATCTCCGGTGTCCAGTCCTGCATTCATCTGCATGATGGTCACACCGGTCTCCGTCTCCCCGTCGATGATCACTCTCTGGATCGGAGATGCCCCACGGTATTTCGGAAGCAGGGATGCGTGGATATTCAGGCATCCGTACTTCGGCAGATCCAGGATCTCCTGAGACAGGATCTGTCCGAAGGCTGCCACAATATAGACATCTGCGGGATATTTTTTCAATTCTTCAATAGCCTCGGGAGTCTTGATCCGACGAGGCTGGAATACCGGGATGCCGTGTTTTACAGCACATTCCTTCACCGGCGGAAACTGTAACTGCCCGCTTCTTCCCTTTGCCTTGTCCGGCTGGGTCACCACTGCGGTGATCTCATGTCCCTGTGCGATCAAAGCCTCCAGAGCTCCCACTGCGAAATCAGGGGTTCCCATAAATACGATCTGCATAGCTTATCTCCTTCCCGGAATACTTATTCTTCTTCCTCATCCTCATAGGTCATGTCCTGCAGAGGACCTTCCGCCTTCTCCACATAGAGATGTCCATCCAGGTGATCCAGTTCGTGGCAGATGGCTCTTGCCAATAATTCCGTACCCTCTACTTCGATGGGTTTCATATTGACATCCAAAGCTACCGCTTTCACATAATTGGGTCTGGTCACAATACCAAACTTCCCGGGAACACTTAAGCACCCTTCCTGTCCGGTCTGCTCTCCGCTGCTCTCCACGATCCGGGGATTAATAAGAATATACGGATCCTCTCCGGTGGTGTCGATCACCACAATTCTCTTAAGTATGCCCACCTGGGGAGCAGCCAGTCCTACGCCGTTGGCGTCATACATAGTCTCTAACATATCCTCGATCAATTCCTTCGTCCGGGGAGTCATCTCCTTGACTTCCTTACAGGTCTTTTTCAGTACCTCGTCTCCATATTCACGAATATTTCTGATTGCCACAGTTATTACCTCCTATAACACGTTTACCGGGTCAAAGTCGAATTGTATACTCAGCTGTCTTGGCTGCCACTGTCTCAAAGTCTCCTCCACACAGTCTTTTACCGCCACCAGCGTATCATACTCCGCATGCTTCGCATAGAACACATACCGGTAAATATCATTGATTTTGCTGATATTTGCCTGGGTCGGTCCCAATATCTGCAAAAATTCCATATTAGACTTTACCACATCTGTCAGCCTCCGGGCAAGTTGTTTTACATTTTCTTCCTCTTTGCCATAGATCTGCACCGCCAGCATATGTGCTGCGGGAGGATATCCCGACAGCTCTCTGTACAGGATTTCTTCCTCATAAAAGCTTTTATAATCCTGGGCTGCCGCGCAGGTAATGGCATAATGATCCGGCTGATAAGTCTGGATCACCGCTTCTCCCGGAAGCACCCCTCTGCCTGCTCTGCCCACCGCCTGGGTCAGCAGCTGAAATGTCCGCTCTCCGGCACGGTAATCCGATGCGTTTAAGGACAGATCTGCCGCCAGGATCCCTACCAATGTCACCTTCGGAAAATCATGTCCCTTCACGATCATCTGGGTGCCGATGAGCACATCGGCCTCTCCGTTTGAAAATGCTGACAGAATTTTCTCATAGCTGTCCTTCGTCCGGGTAGTATCCGCATCCATCCGAAGCGTCCGCACCCCCGGATACAGTTCTTTCAATTTATCTTCAATCTGCTGGGTACCTGCTTTGAATCCCAGAATATATTTGGATCCGCACTTCGGGCATAGCTTTGGCAAGGGTTGTGTATAGCCGCAATAATGACAGATCAGCCTTCCCCCTTTATGTTCCGAGAGGGAGACATCACAGTGTGGGCATTTCATAACTTCACCGCAGGCACGACAGGATACGAATCCCGCATACCCTCTTCGATTTAAAAACAGGATGGTCTGCTGCCCCTTGCTTAGCCGGTCTGTCATCAGTTCCTGTAACTTCCTGCTGAAAATAGAACGGTTGCCCTCCTTAAGCTCCTGCCTGAGATCCACCGTGTGTACCGTGGGCAGTTCTCCGCCGGTCAGGCGTTTTGTCAGATGGAACAGCCTGTATTCTCCCTTTCCGGCGCGGTAATACGCCTCTAAGGAAGGGGTCGCCGATCCCAGCACTACGCTGGCTTTGTACAGCTTCGCCACTTCCATTGCCGTCTCTCTGGCATGGTATTTGGGAGTACTCTCACTTTTGTAACTGTTCTCCTGTTCCTCATCCATGACGATCAGGCCCAGATTGGGGAATGGGGTAAAAAGTGCGGATCTCGGACCTATGATCACATCGATCTCGCCTGCTTTTGCACGCTCGCACTGATCATATTTTTCTCCGGGAGACAATGTGGAATTCATCACACTGACCCGGTCACCGAATCTCTGATAGAACCGTAGCAGCGTCTGGTAGGTCAGAGCGATCTCCGGGATCAGCACGATCGCCTGGCGACCTCTTTTGATCATCTCGCCGATGAGTTGCATATACACTTCCGTTTTGCCGCTGCCGGTGATGCCATGGATCAGATATGTCTGTCTTCTGCCGGCATCAAAATCCGTAAGCACTTCCGTAACGATGGTCTGCTGTTCCGAGCTAAGTGTATTATGCGTCGTCTCTTCCGCCTGTACCTTCACGGGGTTCCGGTAGCTCTCGGAGCTGACCAGTTTCGCGGCGCCCACTTTTACGATACTGTTTACCGTAGCGGCGCTGACGCCCAATTTCCCGGTGATCCACTCATAGGGAATCGTCTCCTGCTCCGACAGAGCTTTTAACAGTCTGGCCTTTGCCACCTGTTTTTTGCGCTCGCATTCTCCTAAGAGTGACAGAAGCTCCTCTCTATTCATCAGGCGCACCAGCTGTCTGTGCTCCAGTTTCTTCACGGTCTGCTTCGCCGGCAGGACCGTCTTCAGAGCCTGGATCATGGTACAACCGTAATTGCGTCGGATCCAGGCAGCCAGTGCGATCATTTTATCTTCTACACCGGTCTCTTTTTCCGGCAGTCCTGCGATCTCCTTGATCTTCTCCGGAGCGAACTGACACTGATCCCCTATACTGACCACATAACCCTTGATCAGACGGTTTCCATTGCCGAAAGGGATCATAACACAGGCTCCCGGCTCCAATCTGTCCCGCAGTCTCTCCGGTACCCGGTACTGAAATGTCTTATCCAGTTTTTCATGAGAGATATCTACAATGATATCCGCATATAACGTACGCAATCTGTTTTCCTCTCTGTTCACCGGGATCCCGGAAAACTGTCTTATAGGCCCTGACCCGCTGCCGATCCGGGGATATGTCCCTCTGCCAGGATATCCCGGATCAGATCCCGTTCATCCATGGGATGCTTCACGCCTTTGATCTCCTGGTAGTCTTCGTGCCCTTTTCCCGCCAGTACAATAATATCGCCGGGTTCTCCGTGTTCAATGGCATAAGTAATGGCTTCCTTGCGGTCGCAGATCTCTACATATTTTCCGTCCGTCTTCGCCATACCGGTCTTGATATCGTTGATAATATCCTGCGGCTCCTCGAACCGGGGATTGTCGGAAGTAATGATCGTCAGATCCGCCAGCCTGCCGCTGACCTCTCCCATCTCGAAACGACGCTGTCTGGAACGGTTACCGCCGCAGCCAAACAGGCTGACCAGTCTGTGGGGTTCATACTCCCGCAGTGTGGTTAACAGGCTTTCCAGTGCCATGGCGTTATGGGCATAGTCGATCAGCAGAGTAAATTGGTCAGAAACCTTGATCATCTCGATACGACCCTTTACTTTTGCCTGTAACAGTGCCTTTTTGATATTTTCCTCATCCACCTTAAAATGACGGCAGATGGCAATGGCTGCCAGCGCATTGTACACACTGAATTTGCCGGGCATGGGTACTTCCACAGCAAAATTCATCAGACCGGTCACATGGAAGGTCACTCCCAGTTCTCCGGGCTTGTGCACCAGCTGCCGGTTCTCGGCCCGCAGCATGCAGTGCTCTCCCATGCCGAAGCTCTCCAGTGCACAGGTATGTCCCTCCGTCACTGCCTGCCAGTGTTCATCATCACCGTTAACGATTCCCACCTTGCACTGTTTGAACAACAAACCCTTGCAGTGCAGATATTCCTCAAAGCTTGCATGTTCATTTGGACCGATATGATCCGGCTCCAGATTTGTAAAAATGCCGTAATCGAATACAAATCCCTGGGTGCGGTGCAGCATCAGCGCCTGGGAAGATACTTCCATAACTACCGTATCCAGTCCGGCATCTACCATGCGGGCAAAATACTCCTGTAACAGGTAAGATTCCGGTGTGGTGTTATTTGCATGAATATGTTCGTCTCCGATGATCACCTCGATGGTTCCCACCAGTCCCACTTTATAGCCGGCATTCTCCAGAATGGATTTCACCAGGTAAGTGGTCGTGGTCTTGCCCTTGGTACCCGTGATACCGATAACTTTCAGTTTCTCTGCCGGATGGCCGAACCAGGCTGCGGAGATAAATGCCATGGCATATCGGGTATCCGCTACTTTGATCACAGTCACATCCGCATCCGCAGGAAGCTCTATGTCCTTTTGTACCACCAGCACCCCGGCGCCCTGTGCAGCCACCTGTGCGGCAAAATCATGTCCGTCAAAATTGGCTCCGTTAATACAAATGAACAGGCATCCCGGAATGACTTTACGGGAGTCATAGACTACAGCTGTGATCTCCCGCTCCGTTTTTCCGCATACCTGTTCATATTCCAGTTTATCCAAAAGTTCTGTTAATTTTCTGTTCATACAGGTGTCCACCTTTCTATACCGATATCGGATATCCCATGGATATTCCGAAAATCTTTGCATACTACGGTATATTTTACTCTATTTTCCGCAAATGTACCACCTATAATTTTTCGATCCCAATTTTCTCAGTTTTCCGTCACACAATCCGCACCGGTCTCCTGTGTGCGGTTAAAGTTCTGTACAAACCCGATCAGCTGTCCTGACAAAAGCACGGTGAACAGCGAATACCCGATGCGCCGTACCGGGATATAGCTCAAGGACATGACCAGCACGATCAGATCCGACAGCAGATAGACCCACTGGATCTTCCAGCCAGCGGCATGGGAAATACTCATGCCCAGGGCATCGTCTCCACTGGGGGCTCCGCCGACGCGCACGCACAGTCCGGCACCCACACCAACAAACAGTGCACCCACCAGGGCTGCCACAAGGGGCATGTCCGCCAGTCCGGGCCACAGGTGCGGGAATTGTTCGCATATCTTATACATACCGGAAAATCCCACCGTAGCCAGTGCGGAATAAGCGATGAATTCCTTACCCAACAGCTTCCATCCCAGCACATAGCATAACACGTTCATAATACCTCCGGTTAACGCCGGAGAAATGCCGGTCCAATGCTCCAGTAACAGGGTTGCCCCCAGTACACCACCCTCGGTAACACCGGAGATGGAGTGTACATGATATAATCCAAATGCCAGAATAAAACTTCCCAATAAGGTTATGGCACATTTTTTTAATGTGATATTTTTCAACGCTTCTTTCCATTCGTGAAGCTGTGATTTCATTTTGTTCATTTTGTAATTTCTGTTCTTTCTATAAATTTGTGTTCGTATCTTTATGATGTCCCGCCTTTGATGCCTACGAATTGTTCCGTGCTGCGCACTCTCACAATTCTACCCTCTATTCGCATATCGTGGGATTATCATTCTTACATTATAACCACGGATATCGGTCTGTCGTCAAGTCTTATTGAAGAATCGAAAAACCCCAGGCTGTTGTACCTAGGGTTTTTCGATTTCTTATGAGGGGGGAGATAGTGAGTTCATCAACTATCTGAAATACATATTACAGAAAAAATATGTACAGAATGTGTACGAATTCTAATTTAATTCTAAAATGAATCTTGAGGTTTTATAAACTCTGAAAAGTCCTACCGGACACCAAAAAGCCTCAGGCATCGTACCTGAGGCTTTCCGGTTTCTTATGAGGGGGGGAGATAGTGAGTTCATCAACTATCTGAAATACATATTACAGAGAAAATGTGTCCATTTTGTGTTCAAAAAATTAAAAAATATGAATGTGATTCTGAACAGTTACGAAACTATCAGCAATAGTTCTGCATGATATACTGCACTTCTGTTCTGCCTTTATAAGTATTCTGGCCAACCTGATATACTACAGACAAAGGGAAATTCCCTCTTCCGGCATAAAGGGCTTCTTCACTTCCGATACCATATTTTTCATTCAAAAAAGCTCCCAGTCGTTCCAGGTCTCCGAAAAACACCAGCGTCTGCGTATTTCCTTCCGGTGTCTTCACCCGGAATCTGGCGCAGGTCTTATTGGCACCCATTTTAAATCCCGCCTGGAAGATCAGATCCTTCTGTGCAAAAAGGGGCTTCGGATTCCCGGTTCCGAAAGGCTCCAATAACGCCAGTTCTCCTGCCAAAGCATCGTCTGCATAGCCCATGGGCATCGCTACATCGATATGTACCCGGGGAATGAAATCATCTTCCATCAGCGTGCACTTTTCATTCAGAGCAGTGCGGAGCGGCTCGATATCTTCCTCCCGCATGGAAAGTCCTGCCGCCAGCTTATGTCCGCCATACTTGGTAAAAAACTGTTTTACCTGGGTCATGGCATCATACATATGGTATGCTTCGATAGAACGCCCGGATCCCTTCACACCATCTTCGCCTTTGGTCAGGATGAATACCGGATGATGATATTTTTCCCTGACTTTTCCGGCAATGATTCCCGCAATACTTTCGTGTACCTCCGGCAGATAGATCACCATGACCTTATCTTCTGTCATATGATGTTCCAAAATATACTCATCCGCTCTTTGAATCCCTTGCACCGTCAGGTTCTTGCGGCTTTCATTTAAGTCTTTCAGTTCTCTCGCCGCTGTCATAGCATCTGCTCTGGTAAAGCTCTGCAAAAGCTCCAGCGCCCTTTTCGCGGTATCCAGTCTGCCCGTAGCATTCAGGCAGGGGCCCAGTACAAACCCCAGATGATAGGCACTTAACCGGTCCGGCGCGATATCATTCACCTCCATCAGAGCTTTCAGACCCTCGTTATATCCCTTTTGGATCCGTTTCAGTCCTTCCTTTACCAGAATACGGTTCTCATCCTTTAACTCCATAACATCGCATACCGTGGAAAGTGCCGCGAATTCCAGCAGCTCATCCTGAATATTTATAAGACCCGGATTTCCGGTCTTCTCCGTGATTGCCTGGATCACCTTCAGTGCCACAACGCCGCCGCAGATGCCGGGAAATGGGTAGGTGTCGTCCGACCTCTTAGGATCCACCACTGCCAGTGCCGGGGGCAGCTGTTCCTTACGCTCTCCGTTTTCTTCTATGTAAGGGATCTCATGATGGTCTGTCACAACCACACGCATGCCCAGGGAATTTGCCAGCTCGATCTGTGGTGCCGCGGCAATTCCGTTATCACAGGTGACGATCATGCCGACGCCTTCCCGCTTCGCCTCTTCGATCAGATGTTCATTCAGTCCATATCCGTCATGGATTCTGTGGGGAATCGCCGTATCCACCTGTGCGCCAAGCATCTGAAACCCTTTGGTCAGGATATAAGACGAGCAGATTCCGTCCACATCATAATCCCCGATGACCCGGATATGCAGACCTTCCTTTACCGCTTTCAGAATCTCCTCCACTGCCCTGTCCATATCTTTTAGCAGCCAGGGAGAGTAGCAGTCCTCCAGTTTTCCATAGAGAAACTTCCGAATCTGGCTCTCTTCCGTCAGATCCCGGTTTCTAAGGATCCTCGCTGTCACCGGACTGATATGAAATTCCTTCGCCCATTTATCAAAATCTGCCTTCTTTGCAGCCACATACCATTTTTCCATGCAGGTTCCCACTTTCGTAATTGTTTTTCCCTGAGACTCATTACATTGTACCATAAAAAAGCTTGTACATCTCCTCTTTTTATGCTATATTCAATGCAATTTCTACGTGAAATTTCTTACATCCGGCGTTTCGCCATTTTTTCAAGCAACTATTAATTACATAAAGGAGGATTCTGCCTATGAAACACAAACAAGTATTTTCTATGAACCTTACCGGTCCTATTGACTACGGTTTCCGTAATGACTACATGTTCCGCGCTGCCCTGCAGCTAAGTCAAAAGGCTCTGATCGGTCTCATCAGTTCTCTGCTCCATCTGCCACCATCCGCAATTAAGTCCGTCACCATTACCAATCCAATCACTTTAGGTGCAACTATTGAAGACAAAGATTTTGTTCTCGATACCAATGTCTTGTTGAACAATAATACTCTCATAAATTTGGAAATGCAGGTGAATAACCTATACAACTGGCCGGAACGTTCCCTGAGTTATCTGTGCCGTAACTTTGATCAACTAAATAAAGGACAAAATTATTCTGAATTAAAACCTGTAATTCACATTGGTTTTTTAGACTACACCCTGTTTCCGGAACACCCTGAGTTCTATGCTACATATCGATTACTAAATCTTAATGATCATTTTGAATATAGTGACAAACTCACACTTTCTGTGGTAGACTTAAAGCATATAGAATTGGCTACCGAAGCTGACAAAGCATATGGCATTGATAAATGGGCTGCTTTGTTCCGGTCTATTTCATGGGAGGAAATTCTTATGACTGCAAAAAACGATGAATACCTTATGGAAGCGACAAAGACTTTATATAATCTGAATGCGGACGATATGGTCAGACAGCGTTGTCAAGCACGAATGGACGCAGAGCTTCAGGAACAGTATCTGTTGAAGAAAATTGATACTTTGACGACTGATAATGATAAGTTGACTGCCGATAACGATAAGTTGACTGCCGATAATGCCGCCAAAGACGCTGAGATTGAAGCTCTGAAAAGGAAACTTGCAGAGTTACAGTAAACTACACAATCTCATTATAAAAGGAGCCTACGTGAGGCTCCTTTTTTATGTATCAGGTAGATTCCCGGATGATCAACGTTGGGAATGTGATATGGGACTGCACATAGAGATTCGGTCTTTTAATCTTCTGCAAAATATATTTCCCGGCCTGCACCCCCATATCGTAGACATCGATGTTCACGACAGAGAGCATGGGCTTCAGGATCTGAGAAAACGGGAAGTCGTCAAAAGTAATCACCTTCATTTCCTCCGGTATCAGGATTCCTCTGTCGTGCAGGGCATTCACACAACCGTAGGCGATATAGTTGTCCGCACACACTAACGCATCCGGACGTCTTCTGTTCTCCAGGATCTGCATGGTCATCCGGTAACCGCTGTCACAGACGGATTCTCCTTTTTTCACATATTCTCTGGGCAGTAACACATCATGCTCTTTAAGTACTGTCAGAACTCCGTCCAGACGTCTCGCTGAGATCTGGTCCTCCGGCTTGCCTCCGATAAAAGCCACCGACTGACAGCCCCGCTCCAGCAGATGCTTCGCCGCCAGTTCTCCCGCCAGCCGGTTATCGATATCGAGCCAGCAGAAATGACTGTTAAAGTTCGGATTACCGATCACAATATGAGGGATCTCATGGGTAAACAGCAGTTCATCCAGTGCCTGGGAAATCACTGACGCATGGATCACAAACCCGTCTGCCTGCTTGGTATCCGCTGCATTCCGGATAAATTCCGCACAGTCTCCCGCTGCTATATTCCTGACTACAAGCGTATAGTCCTTCTGTGCCAGCACTTCCTCCAACCCACACAAGATCTCAAACATCTGTGGATTGGCAAACCCGGTTCCTTTTCCCAACTCTGCCACAAATATAATGGTTCGTGCAGACTGCCTGGCGAAATTTTTCGCCCGCAGATTCGGATGATAATCCAGTTCCTCCATAGCTTTTCGTACTTTATCTGCCGTCTCCTGCGAGATCGAATAAGAGCCGTTCATCACTTTCGATACGGTTGCCGTAGAAGTTCCCGCCAGTTTTGCCACATCCTTAATGGTTGCTCCCATCGTTCACCCTCCTCGTGCGATTTTCTCTGAGAATATTTTAATCCCTTGCCCGGATCAGTGCAAATCCTTTTGCTGCCAACTGTCCTTCCTTAAGACCTTCCTGCCAGAGAATCTCTCCGCCCGGCAGTTCTTCAGGAAGTGGGACGTTTTCCTCTTCCATATTCAGGAAAATACGGATACTTTCTATACTGCCATCTTCTTTCTCCAGATATCTTTCATAGCCATACACTCTGCTGCCTGGTTCTGCCAACAGGGTGCGGTACTCTCCTCTCCGCAGGACAGCCTCCTTTTTGCGCAGGGTAATTGCTTTCTGATATAGCAAAAACAAAGGACTGCTCTCATCCAGTGTATCCCAGGGCATAGGCTGTCTGTATTCCTCCTCCAGGATACCGGTCAGTCCCACCTCATCCCCATAGAATACAGAGGGCATTCCGGGGAAAGTCATCTGAAAGATCACCGCCAGGCGGAAGCTTTCTTCATCCCGGCACAACGAGCGGAACCGGCTGACATCATGGCTGTCTAAAAGGTTTAACTGTGCATAGACCGTCTGCTTACGATAGCGCATACGCATATCTGTCATGCGGCTGTCAAACTCCCTGGCATCTGCTGTCTGTTCCCCAAAAAATCTCCGGCAGTGCTTACGGAAATCATAATTCATCGTAGAATCAAACATGGTTCCATCCAGCCAATGTGCCGCACTCTCCCATACTTCTCCGATGAGAATAGCATTGGGATCCACACTTTTTACGCTCTCTCTGAATTTTCTCCAGAAGCCGTCATTGATCTCACTTGCCACATCCAGCCGCCACCCGTCGATATGGAATTTTTCCACCCAGTAGCGCCCCACTTTGCAGAAATATTCTGCGGTCTCCGGATTTGCCAGATTTAGTTTCGGCATCATCCGTTCATAGCCAAAACATTCATATCCCGGATATTCCTCCGGATCCTCCGGTCGCACCACCGGATAGGTAAGTCCATAGAACCAGTCTCTGTAAGCTGACTGTTCTCCTTTTTTCACCACATCATCAAAGGCGAAAAAATACCAGCCGCAATGATTGAACACACCGTCAATGATTACTTTCAGTCCGTTCGCATGAAATACATCGATCAGCCGGTGAAAATCATCATCGGTTCCGAAACAGGGATCAATGTGAAAATAATCTAACAGATCGTACTTATGATATTCTCCGGCGACAAAGATCGGATTGATATAAATAGCGTTCACGCCGAGGTTCTT
>ULYU01046570.1_pt1 | contig 32292 bp, 29 predicted proteins | sample 1962481 | NCBI WGS metagenome assembly ULYU01 (sample SAMEA4835872, study PRJEB28245) | human gut metagenome | biome: gut microbiome; material: fecal sample | place: Denmark | collected 2008 | reverse complement strand
CTACTTCCTCTTTTGTATACTCTGTGAGTATCTGTTCCTTAGTAAGCCCAAGCTTGAGCATAACTTTGATAGCCTGTATTCGTTCCCTTTTTCCACCACGTTCTATAAATGCTTCACTCCACTCAAACATACCAGTCACACTTCATTCTAATTCAGCCGTCATTTTTAAGTTATATTTCTGTTCTAAAAGAGCTTTCTTTTCTATATAACATAATTATCAATACCATTACCTGAATTAATAAGGTCAGCTATCGTTATATTGCCAAAGTAATCATTAATAGTCTTCTCAAAGTTCTCCCACATTGTTATTGTCTTACACTCTGAAAGCTTAGGACACTTGTTAGGCTTATTCTCAAGACATGCCACAGGTGCAAGTGAACCTTCCGTGCACTGTAAAATGCTAAGAACTGTATATTCTTCAGGTCTTCTTGACAGCTTATAACCGCCTCCCTTTCCACGAAGTGATGTAAGGAAATCATTCTTACTTAGCATAGAAACTATTGACTCAAGGTACTTCTCTGATATTCCCTGTCGTCCTGCTATATCCATAAGTGTTATATATTCTCCATTATCGTGTTCTGCAAGGTCAATCATAACCCTGAGCGCATATCTTCCCTTAGTTGAAATCTTCATATACTTCCTCCAATATCTGTTACAATAATACTTTTATAGTATAAACATACTTTACCACAATGTTTATATATTTTTCAAGTTTATTTTGAATTTTTCTATATTTCCCGAGTTGAATATATGATATTTCGAGTAATTGACTAACTATAACCTGTCTTTATATATTGCAAATGCTTTTTATGAAAATATCATTTTATACTATCCTCAACACACAATGCCCCATACCCCGTTACCGGATTAGGTGTATGTGTCACACCATCAAGCTGCCTTGCTCCGCTTCGTAGATATGCCTTTAGCTTCTCGCCATACATAAACCTGTCATTTCCCATAACTATCCCCCACTGCATAAGAAGTGCCGCCGCCCCCGTCACAAACGGCGTTGCATATGATGTACCGGTCACGCTTGTATACACCACTCCCTGTCTGGTATCCCTTCTTATACTTATATCCACACCCGGCGCAAGAATATCCGGCTTTATTCCCGCTGTAAGTACATCCGTTAAAGCACTGCCTCTCCCTGAAAATGCAGCATATGCACCTGTATATGAATTATAAGCCCCGACTGATATGCAGCCACCTGCAGTTGCCGGAATAGTTATTGTATCGTATGCAACCGGTCTTATAACACCTGTTGCCCTGTTTAATGATACACTTGCCGGAAGCCATATATTATAAGTTCCCTGACGTACATTTTCACCATAAAGCTGTATTTTCCATATGCCTGATGTTATATAACTTCCCTGTAGCTGTAGATTAATGTATATTTCCTGATAAAGATTATACGGCGAAGGCTCACCTGACATACTTATGACATTAGTTCCTCCAAGCGTATATCTGCTTATCTTCCCATGTGTCACTATAACCCGTTCAGTGCCATCCGGACTTATAAGCGTTACCCTTATATCATCCCAGTAATACTTCCATATCTGTATATCTATAGAACTCTGATACTCACCAACTGCTATCTCAACTGTATCAGTCTGGGCATTTTTAATGGTACCGCCATAATGGACAGCCTTATCCGCTTCATTTCCGCTTCCTATACATATACTGCATTTATAGCCTGATGCAGCTGCATTTATATAACTCTCAAGCAAAGTATTGCCATTGTGGTCGCCGTAATTCATTCCATAGCTTATATTAATAGCTACCGGTCTGTTATACTCCATCGCCTTTCTTATAATGTAATCTATTGCATCCATAAGGCTGGTTGTTCGCGGAAACTGATTATTATATGAATATCCCATCTTAACAACAATTATATCCGACTCATATGCCACACCGCTCTTTCCACAGGCTATAACTGCCACATTCGTTCCGTGCTGTATATTGTCAAATGCGGGAATTTCCTCATTTTCTTCCTGCGATATATCCCTACCTGTATACACATTTCTATCTTTTCCTATAAATGCATCAATATCCGCAGCACTATACTCCCTCTGTAACGTCTGGTCATATATATCCAGTATCCTTGTACTCCCGTCAGCATTACGGAACTCACTGCTATATATATCAATTCCCGTATCTATTATAGCTGTTATTACACCTTTTCCACTAAGATACTGTATCCCATTATCTGCTATGCCGCCAATTCCATGCCCTGTCTGACCTGAGCCAATATTTCCACTTGTATTTTCACTTATACTTTCATTAATATTCCTGCTTATATTCTTATACCCATAAGCCCCAGGCTGACCCACGCGCACATTAGAAGCACACGCTGCAGATTTCGCACGCTCTAACTGAAAGTAAAGGCTCTTTGGCTTTTCTACATAAACTATCTGTGGCTCCTGCGATATAAGTTCTATTGTAGCTTTATCTGTCACTATTATCGCATAATTAAACAACAATTCCCTTACATATACATTATAATTTGCTTTTATATTCTCAAGATTTCCTGTATACCTGACAATTATTTCCCACGTATTATCACGCCAGTTAAAGCCTGTGCTTAGGCTTTCCGAGCTTTCCAGTTCCTCCCTTGTCGCATCCAGTGATACATTCAGAAGATTTTCTATTTTCTGGTTCATATTCCACCATATAATTGACATTAATAATACATATTCAGAATAAAAAAGCATATTCATAACCATACAGGTTACAAATATGCTTTACATTAAATATTCTTTATATCATGTCTTTTTGATAAATTCTATTCTGCACTTAGGACACTTAATACTTATCCTGCCCTTGCCTCTTGGAACTCTTATCTTCTGGGAACAGCTAGGACACTTAAATATCTTATGTGTCTTATTATCTGCAATTCTGAACTTTATCTTATTAATCTTACCAACAACCTTGTAGTGAAATCTAAGATATCTTTCATTCTCCTCTGAACGCTTTGAGATATTACGCGAAAACACCCTGAAATATGTATATATAATACCAATCAGTGCTATGGTATATATCACATTATTTCTTGCAAACATAGTGATGATAAGAAGTACTAAACATATTAAAGACAAATTCCTTGAAAGCTGATCCATCCCATATCTTCCATACATGAATCTTGCCATCTTATCTTTAAAACTATTCATCCAATCATCCAGCCTTTCATAATCACTTTATCATATCGTTGCCAGCAGGCAATCACTAGATAATACTCTATCACATATATTATCAAATGCAATTAAAAATATATAAACAATTATGAAATAAGCTGTCCGCTAAAATAAGACATCATAATTAAAAATTTCAAATAAAAATTGATATTAGTATGTCATATAAATGCTTCCGTCCTCTACATCTTTCCAGTAGAACTTATCGTCAAGTATCATATAACTATGTGCTGAGTTCTCCTTTGGAATAGATACTGAACCCGGGTTCATATATATATATCCATCTCTTTGTTCACACTTAGGAACATGTGTATGACCGCACAGAAGAATGTCGCCCTCACATAATGCCGGTATATTCTTCTCATCAAGCTTGTGTCCATGTGCAAGCACGATTGAACGTCCGTTAAAGTTAAGATAAGCCTGTTCAGCAAGAACATTAAAGTCAAGCACCATCTGGTCTACCTCTGTATCGCAGTTACCTCTTACGCATATTATCTGGTTGCGAAGCGGATTAAGCATTGCAATAACTTCCTTGGGAGCATATTCTTTAGGAAGGTCGTTTCTTGGTCCATGATATAAAACATCCCCAAGAAGGACTAATCTTTCTGCTTTTTCTTCTTTAAATCTGTCTAACATCTGTCTGCAATAGTAAGCAGAACCATGAATATCTGATGCTATCATTATCTTTGCCATATATTACTCCATTCCCATATATACTGCTTATGCTGCGTTCTTTGTTACCACTAAGGCTGTTATCTGTATACCAGTGTATTGCTATTTCCTGCCTCCAAACCGCCTCATAATTCAGACCGCTATTTATATACCTGCAGTTATATGTCTTATATTTTTATTAATTATGATGCCAGAAAGTTTATATTACTATCATAGCGGCACAATCTGTTTTTGCATCTGACAACCCAGACTACAATAAATATCGTATTCTCAGATTTTATTACATTTTTGTCGTCAGACACAGGCTCAGACCACATTTTACCTCTTACATCATAATTATACATTTACAGTTATTCTACCTTAAACAACCAGACTATGCAAATGTTGAATTTATATTTCTTCTTCGACAAGACAAACATTCATCACCAAACTTCTTTGACTGATATTTAATGAGTCCCATCTTCAAAGTCCGCTCAATCCTCTGACACATCGAATTCCCATAAATACCATATTACACTGCCTACCTCGACATCTTGTTATCAATATACTTAACAAACCCCAGCACATAATATACAAGTATAATATTAATTGGAAGCTGTATCATATTTTTTGCAAATCTCAATGATAAATAAAATGCAAAACCCTTTCCATACATTATGCTGCACCAGTATGTTCCAAGAAGCACATTGACAAGAAGTGTATCTACTGTCAGTGCAAGTGTGCATCTTAAAAGAAACTTAACATCAATAAGCTTTAAAAAGCTCTTCTTTTCCTTTGAATTACCAGAGTCAAAGTTCTCAGCAACCTTCATATTACAGCCATAGAAGAACAGACCATATATAAAGCCTGCAAGTGCCGCACTTAAAGTCCAGCCCGGAAAATATGCACCCTGTGGTTTAATGACAAACTGTATAAGGTCGCCTAAGCCGCCGCATACAAAGCCCATTACAGGTCCAAACATATACCCTATGGCACAGTTGGCAAGAAATGACACTGAAATTCTTAATGATGGGGTTACCTGAATAGATACAAACACAGCCAGTACTGTGTGAAGAGCCACCAGTAATGCAGCAAAAACCATTGACTTGATGCTCTTGAACTCTTTTGCAGAAAATGCAAAATTTCTTAGTAAAATAGACATAAAAAAACCTCCTTTGCAGTAATCTTCGCTCTACATAGGAGGTTATTCGCCATAGTATGTAGCAGCGGGATGCGGATTATGTATCGCAAGAAAACTTTTCGTCCGTATGGCAACTCCCTGTCCATACAGCACTTAACGCACATATTCCTACTCTGCTTTTTATTTTTTATTAATAGAAAAACGACCATCTGCCATAACAGCTTTAAGTCATCCTTTCTATTTAGGCATTATTATATACATTGTATACACGGTTGTAAAGTACATTTTTTACAATTTTAATATTTTTTTCAGCAACATTTTCTGAAGTGCTTTGCAAAACCTTCAACAGCGGTCAGTATCCACCACTGATTATATCCATGTTATCTTGCAATACGCTGTACTGCCGGCACCTTATAGTCAGAAGCATAACTTAAGTACTGTTGAAGAGAATTCTCAACCTTATACATATCAAGCACTTTCTTCATAAATGCAATAGTACTCTTTTTGTACTTCATATGCTCTAACACATACACAGCCGCAGTATCATTATAGTTTCTTGCAAACTGCTTTGCAAAACGTGCAAACTTCAACTTATTCAGTTGTTCAATATCATAATAATTCTGCATAATCTCAAGTGCTTCTATAACCTTAGCATTCTCAAAATCAAGCTCTACGCTTGGGCGCTTCACATATATATTGCCGACTTCGCATGTCCTTGCCTTTATCACATTAGAATACAGCTCTATCCTGTCACTTTTATATGATGATACCATATACTTATTATACAGTCTGTATCCTATAAAAAGTCCATCATCGTTATTCTCGCCAAAAAAGTAGTTTAACAGCAGTTCTTCCTGATTTTTATCTTTATCTTCTGCCTTAATATACATTCCCTTTCCTGCCCTTACGATAATGCCGTCATCGCACAGCCTCTCGACTGCACGGAAAAACGCATCATGGCTCATTTTTGTAAAGCCTTTTTCATACATGTCATTGGCAACTATAACAGCCCCCTCTGGAGCTTCTTCAAAGTACTTAATAAGCTTATCTCTGTATTTCATATAACATCATTCCTGCCGTATATATATTACACTTCTTCAAGGCTGATAGTTTCTGTATCTTTCTTAGCTTCTTCTTCACCATCTACAGTTTCTGCCTCATCTTCTATTTCAAAGCCAGCAAGTACATCCTCTTCATCTTCTGCTGCTTCCTCTGATAAAGCTTCTTCCTTCGATGCGGCTTCTTCCTGTGATGAAGTCTCCTCTTTTGCTGCTTCAGCTACAGAAGCCTCTTTATCATCTGAAGGCTTTTCACTATCAGCATTATCTGCTGATACATCGCCTTCTCCTACTTCCTCTGACTTATTGATAACCTTTATTTCTACATCATCTGACTCTGGAAATGCTGCTTTTTCATCGAAATCTTCTTCAAAGTCATCCTCTGAGTCATCCTCAACATCCTCATAATCATCTTCATCATCAACATAGAAATTGACCGGAACTACTTCAACCTTACTTAAATCAGCCTTACCAATAATGTATACAGTATGTATTCCATCTTCATCAGAATTCTCAACATAATTGCCTACCTTTGCAAGCTTTTTGTCTATATCACATGTTACATTAACACCATCTGGAAGTACGATAGATACATTTGCACATATACTCTCAAAGTTGATATATACATCTTTCTCAAAAACAGCAAGTGAAAGGTCGAGTGTCATCTTGGATGCTATAGCCTTAACCTCACATCCCATAAACTCCTCATCCTCAATCTCAACCATTCTGTTCTCACATACAGCATTGTACTTGCGTACTTCAAGCTCTGCGCTGTCATTTTCTTCCTTTGTAAGCTTGCTCTTGGCTGCCTTAACCTTATCGTATGCAACCTTTCCTGCAACTGCTGCCGCACCTATACCAACAGCCAGCTTCAATACACCATTTTTCTTCTTAGCCATATACCATACCTCCTGATTATTATATTAATTATTTATCTGTTCATCTCTTTTCGAATACACGCAGCCACAATAGTTCTGTCTGTACAGATTATACTCCTTCGACAGCTCTATCGACCTTTTATATCCTTCTTTTTTCTTAAAATCTGACAAAAGATAGTTAGTTCCTGTTTCCTCTGCTACCTTAAGACCTATCTCATTAAGCTTTACACTGTTCTTTAAAGGACTTATCGTAAGTGTTGTGGTAAAATAATCAAAGCCAAGCTCACGCGCAAGCATAGCCGTCTTTCTTAGTCTTAGCTCATAACACTTAAAACATCTCTCACCGCCCTCAGGCTCTCTCTCAAGCCCCTTAACAGTACTGTAGTAAAGCTCAGGTTCATAATCCCCCTCTATGAATTCAACCTTGTTAGGCGCGGGAAATTCCTTTATAAACCTTATCTGTTCCTCAACTCTTTTCTTATATTCAGCACTCTCTGATATATTCGGATTATAATAGAATACTGTAACATAAAAATACTTTGAAAGAAACTCTATACAACTACTGCTGCAAGGTGCACAACAACTATGAAGAAGCAGTGTGGGAGTCTTTCCCTCTGCCTTTAACTGTTGTGCCATTTTCTCAAGTTCCTTGTGAAAGTTCCTGTGTTCAAACGGTATAGCCATACTTACTCCATTCCTGTTAATGCTTTTTTATGCCACAATCTCAGATAAAGCCTCCATAAGCTTATCCATCTGCTCATCTGTGCCGACTGTTATTCTTAAGTAGTTATCTATGCCCGGCTGGTTGAAATATCTTACAAATATCTTCTTTTCCTTGAGCTTTTCAAATATTTCCTTAGCCGGTACGCTCTTATGTGCTGCAAATATAAAGTTTGCCTTAGAGTCAGGGAATGTAAAGCCAAGTTCGCTAAGCGACTTCTTAGCCTTTTCCCTTGTAGTTATAATCTTATCTACACATTCCTCAAAATATGCCTTATCATTGATAGATGCGACACCATACTTGATAGAAGTCATATTCATAGTGTATGAATTAAACGAAAACTTAACATCATTAAGAGCCTTTATAAGCTCAGGACTACCGAACGCATAACCTATTCTCATACCTGCCATAGAGCGTGACTTTGAAAATGTCTGCACTACCAGAAGGTTATCGTATTCATTTACAAGTTCTCTTGCTGACTGTCCGCCAAAGTCAATATATGCCTCATCAACGATGACAACTACATCTCTGTTGTGCTCAATTATATCCCTCACTGTATCAAGCCCCATATATAAGCCTGTTGGAGCGTTAGGATTAGGGAATATAACTCCGCCGTTCTCCTTATAATAATCACTTGCTGTTATGTTAAATTCCTTATCAAGTGCCTGCTTTTCATAAGGTATCCTGTAAAGGTCTGCCCATACACTGTAGAAAGAATATGAGATATTTGGAAAGAGTACAGGCTTGCTTCCATTAAAAAATGTAAGGAAACACATAGACAATACATCATCTGAGCCAACTCCTACAAACACCTGATTTTTCTCCATTCCATAATAATCTGCTATGGCACTGACAAGTTCTGTAACATCAGGGTCAGGATATAATCTTAACTTATCTATATCTGTGCTCTCGACTGCTTTTCTTACCTCCGGTGCAGGTGGATATGGATTTTCATTGGTATTAAGCTTTATGACACCACTGTCCTTAGGCTGTTCTCCCGGAACATATGGTTCTACTTTTCTTATGTTATTTTCCCATGCTTTCACTTATTTTTCCTCTTTTCATATCAATTCTCATTTATAGGCATTTTTTTCATAATAAGTTTGTTAGTTCTTCTTAACTCCCATTTCTTTTGCCACCTCTGCAAACTTAGGAAGTGAATTAACTATAGTATCATAAGATACACAATATGCCATTCTTACATATCCTGCACAACCGAAGGAAGAACCGGGAACGATAAGTATATTATGCTTCTTTGCCGTGTCACAGAATATATTTTCATCCTCTGTTGGTGACTTTACGAAAAGATAAAATGCTCCTTCTGGCTTAACACACTCAAAACCAAGTTCTGTAAGACCTTCATAAAGTGCCTTTCTGTTCTTGTCATAAGCATCTATATTAACATTTGCATCTAAACACTTAGCTATAACCTTCTGCTGGAGTGAAGGTGCATTGACGAAACCAAGTATACGTGTTGCAACTGAAGCTGCAGCTTTCATATCCTCTGCATCCACAACCTCATCCGGAATAACAAGATAACCGATACGCTCGCCCGGAAGTGAAAGCGACTTGCTGTATGAATATCCAACAATAGTATTGTCATAGTACTTAGTAAGATATGGGACTTCAACACCATCATATGCAAGCTCTCTGTATGGTTCATCTGCAATAAGGAATATTTCTATGCCTAATTCCTTCTGCTTATCTTCCATAATCTTTGCAAGCTTTTTGATAGTTTCCTCTGAGTAAACAACACCTGTAGGATTGTTAGGATTATTGACAATAACTGCCTTTGTGTTCTTATTGATAAGCTTCTCAAATTCGTCAAACTTAGGCTGGAATGTGCTTGTATCAGGAGATACTGCAACAAGCTTTCCACCAAAGTTGCCCACATAATTCTTATATTCACCAAAGAAAGGGGCAAATGTAAGAACCTCATCACCCGGATTAAGAATAGTCTTAAGTACTGTATTAAGACCGCCTGCTGCACCAACTGTCATAACTATATTAGTATAGTTAAAATGTGTATCAAATCTTTTATTGAGTGACTGTGCTATAGCCTCTCTTACATCCTCAAAACCTGAGTTGCTCATATATCCGTGAAGGACTACAGAATCTTCTTCATCAACGACTTCCTTAATCGCCTCATTAACCTCTGCAGGCGCTGGCACATTAGGATTACCTAAAGAGAAATCATATACATTCTCAGTTCCATATATCTTAGCAAGTCTGTTGCCTTCCTCAAACATAGCTCTTATTACTGAACTTCCTTTAACAAGTGCTTTCATAGATTCTGCTATCATTATATACCTCATTTCTACGCACATTTTGCGCAATAAGGATTTTGTGCCAGGTGCGCTCAGACACAAAAACCGCGCGTGAAAACATAATTTTCACTTTTTAGACATTATATGTGTTAATTATATCAAATCCTGCGATTAATTCAATATTCTATCTGTTATTATCTGTTAAATACCATATTTTTCATAAAAACTCTTTTTCTTCTGATATAAACATTTTAAATGTATTCGTGTCACAGATAAAACGATTTATTTTTATATCCACCAATTTATAGTAATAATATTATTTATATTATTCTTCACAATCCGTTTTGTTAATTACCAGAATATTAAATTCAATTATGATTTATAAAAATTGTCACGAAATACCGCTATAATTCCATCTGAATAATACAATACTTCATATCTGTCATCGCTAAGATACGCATTTACATCGTACCCCTTAGCCCCGCCCCTTAAGTCTATAGCCACATATTCAGCAGACTTATCAGTATAATACAACTCATAAAGCTCACTTCTTTGGGATAGCTTTGCACATAAAAATGTTGTCGCTATTACACTTGCATCGTCAGGTATAACAGAAAGTCCCTCATCAATAGTACTGTACACCTGCTGTCTTTCCTCATCCAGTGTGTCAACTGCCGTCTCAAGCTTTGGAAGATTATATGCCGTGAAAAATATTGTAACAGCCGCCACCACTGAATATATAAGTCCTAACCTCTTCTTAACATCAATATCTGAAAGATTGATAATGACAAGATATATGAGCAGCAGTCCTGAACCAAACACATAATGAAAATATATACTGTGCATATACTGATAATCTGTTACAAGATTAAACAGGACATATGGACCGATAAGGACATATCTTGACCACTTCTTCGTCATAAGCGGAAGAAATAACAGCACACCCATTGTCTGTATTATAAATGTTATGTTATCCACCGCAAATATCTGTGTTACAAGATACGCAGGATTAGCAAATGCAGTCTTTATAACCGAAAACATATTGCCATCGCCCTCAGGTATCATATTATTATAACGTCCTGACATAACACCATTTCCAGCATATTTAAGGAATATACACACACCAAGACAGTACAGTGCAGAAGTTATAAAAAGCACTGCACCTTTCTTTCTCATACATTTATTAAGCAGCATATATAATCCGACAAACATCATAAGCACGCTTGCATCTTCTTTTATGAGCCACACAAGCACCGCAGATATACACATTCCAACTGTATTATCTTTTTCCATAAACAACAGAAATGTACTTAATAACAGAGGAAAGAACATATTTTCATGTATATCATAAAAACATCCCCCACTCATAACAGGATATAAGCAATAAATTATTATTATAAGTGCTGTTTCCCAGCCTGACAGCTTTCTGTGCCTGCATATAAGTGCAAGTGGTATGACAGCCGCCGCTATAAGAACCGGCTGTATTATCTCAAGTGCGACCGGTGAGGTAAATATCATATAAAACGGCAGTATAAGATAGAATACCGGTGATACATGGACACACATATGTGACAGAAGATAATCTCTTTCACTTGTCGTTTTCATCGTTCCCGTGGTTTTCATATAATAAAACATCTGTGAGAACAGTCCCATATCAAAGTTAGGTGAACCATAAGACAGATATCTTGTCACCATGCAGAAGCTCACAAATAAAATATATAAACCTCCTGACACAGCCATAATGATTATATATGACTTTTTTGACATGTTAATATGCACTATTCCTGCATATCTTATGCAGTATATTACCGCCATTACAGTAAGTGCACTCATCGCCACAACAAAATATATGTCATTATTCTGCAGCACACTCACGCATGCATATAAAAACACTGATGCCACAAGCACTCCACCCTCAATCTTACGTGAAAGTGCCTCATTTTTCTTTTCAAATATATAGTATACAATATACAAAAGAACAGTAAGTATAATCACTGCTGCCGCCATAAACGGAAGTTTCACCATTCTTGCATAATCCAGTGTATTTATTGTTACATTCCTGACATTCATAACTATAGTCTGCATTAAACAAATAAAACACCACGCCGTAAGAAACCTTACGGCGCAGTGCTCTAATGTAATAGCTTTCTTTAAATGGGTTATTATACTATCCATTTGCTATTTATCCCTCTCTTGATGTTCTTTTTTTCTGACAAAATGAGCTTACTTCGTCCCACTACATTATGATACCCATACGAATTGCTCCGCAGCTTTGCTGCTCTCGCAATTAGATGCTGTTAATGTATTCCGTAAGAAACATTATCGCTGCTCCCGTGTCCGCTCTCTTGGCAGTACACTTTGACAGTGAGAAGTAGCCCGCATCTGTGTCAAAGGAAAACTTTGATATAAGTCTGTTTCTTATATCTTCCTCATAGGCTGGAAGGTATCTTGCCATAACACCTCCGATAACCACGTCCCTGTCAAATATTACATACAGGTTGTTAATACCGGTTGTAAGATTATCAAGATACTCATCAAATATATGATTACATTCTTCATCATTATCAGACAGCTTCTCAAAAAACTCATCAAGTGTAAGACCTATATCTGTTGATATATTCTTAGTTGAAAGATAGCTCTCAAGACAGCCGTTTCTACCACACATACATTTCTTTCCACCCGGATACAGTGTCATATGTCCGAATTCGCCGTATCTGTTATGCTCGCCTTTCTTGATAGTATTGTTGCTGACACCAGCTCCACCAACACCATCACTTACCATAAGATAAAGCTTTTCCTCAAGATCTTCTTCCTTTAGTGCATTTTCATTCTTATGTGCATACCAGTAATCAGCAAATGCGCCTGCTCTTGCATCATTCTGTACTATATAATTATACTTTATATATCTTGTTATATTGTCCGTCTTATAATTCTTAACCTTAAGAGGTGGTGAGAATATTAACATACTGTTATCAGAGTTAAAAACACCCGGCATAGTAATGCCTACTCCTAACAGATTATCCTCTGATATATGATTAGCCCTTATGACATTATAGGCAAGTTCAGCCACCTTTATACCATAATTGGCATCTGTGCTGAATTCTGTCTTAAGGCTTATCTCATCCTTTATCTCACCACTAAGGTCGATAAGGCTTGTTCTTATCTCGGCTGGACATATATTTACACTTACAGCATATCTTGCAGATGCATTTACAGTTATCATCTGTGCCTTTCTGCCGCCAGTTGAGTCAAAGTTACCCTCAAGAAGTATAAGTCCTTCTTCTTTAAGAAGCTTGATATTCTGGTTAATAGTAGGAAGTGACAGACCAAGAGTATCTGCTATCTCCTGTCTTGATATGCTGTTGCTGTTATATATAAGCTTAAATATTCTGTTTTTATTATACTTTCTAACTTCTGACGTAGTTATTTTCTGTGTTGATATCATTTATTCACCAAATACTGCCTTATAATCTTTCTGGAATTTTTCTATACCTGCATCTGTTAATGGATGATGTACCATCTGTTCTATAACCTTGTATGGAACAGTTGCTATATCAGCACCTGCAAGTGCGCAGTCAGTAATATGTATAGGGTTTCTTACGCTTGCACAGATAATCTCTGTCTGGATATCATAGTTAGAGAATATGCCAACAATATCCTCAATAAGCTGGATACCCGGCTGTGATATATCGTCAAGTCTTCCAAGGAAAGGTGATACATATGCAGCACCTGCTCTTGCAGCTAAAAGTGCCTGATTAGCTGAGAATATAAGTGTCACATTACACTTGATGCCTTCTGCTGAAAGGACTTTAACTGCTTTAAGGCCTTCTACTGTCATAGGAATTTTAACTACCATATTAGGGTGTATTGCTGCTATCTCGCGGCCTTCCTTAATCATCCCCTCAGCATCTACTGTTGTAGCCTTTACCTCTCCACTTATTGGACCGTCAACAATGCTTGTGATTTCCTTTATTACTTCGTTAAAATCTCTGCCTTCCTTTGCTATAAGTGAAGGATTAGTTGTAACTCCACATATAACTCCCATATCGTTAGCTTTTCTGATATCATCTACATTCGCTGTGTCAATAAAAAATTTCATATATAATCCTCTTTTCCGCGCACGTTTTTTGCGCATAACGAGTTTGTGTCAAGTGCGCGCAGACACAAATCCCACGGGTGAAAAATCTATTTTTCACACTAATCTCCTCTCATTCTACATAACATCAAACACTGGTTTTAAGGCAGGATATATCTGCCTGAATGTATTATAACGTGAATTGTATCTGTCTGCAATCGCTTTTTGTGGTTCTATTGTCTTACATATCTTAACTATACTGTCTGCGGCTTCCTGAACACTGCTATATTCTCCGGCAGCAACCATTGCAAGCATTGCAGCCCCCATTGAAGGACCTTCCTCTGACTTTAACAGATTGACCTTTATTCCAAGTACATTAGCCATAATACGGCACCACAACTCACTCTTGGCACCGCCGCCGCACATCTTTGTTTCTGTTATGTTTATTCCAAGTTCTTTTGCAACCTCGAAAGAATCTCTTATTGCAAATGCAACACCCTCAAGAACAGCCTGTGTCATATCTGTCCTTGTGCTGTCCATAGTCATTCCTGTAAATGTAGCTCTTGCGAGAGGATTGTTGTGGGGTGAACGCTCACCCATAAGATATGGCAGAAAATATACATGGTTATTGCCAAGCATATAATCTGTTATACATTCCTGTGCAGCCTTATAATCGGTGTCTTTAAGAATTCCATCCATCCACCAGCCGTTACATGAAGCTGCGCTTAACATACATCCCATAAGATGATAGTTTCCATCTGCGTGGTCAAATGAGTGAAGTGCATTGTTATTATCAACTCCAAACTCTTTGTTTGATATAAATATAGTTCCGCTTGTACCAAGTGATATGTTACACATACCATCTCCGACAGTTCCAGTTCCGACTGCCGCTGCCGCATTATCACCTGCTCCTGCTGCAACGATAACATTTTCTGAAAGACCAAGCACCTCTGCTGCTTCTTTAGTAAGGCAGCCGACTTTTTCATAGCTTTCATAAAGTCTAGGAAGCTGTTCTCTTGATATATCACATATCTTTATCATCTCGTCTGACCAGTCACGCTTCTTAACATCAAGCAAAAGCATGCCTGAAGCATCTGATACATCTGTACAATGTACCCCCGTAAGCCTGTATGCAAGATAATCCTTTGGAAGCATTATCCTGGCTATCTTTTTAAAGTTTTCAGGCTCATTTTCCTTAACCCATAAAATCTTAGGTGCTGTAAAGCCTGCAAATGCTATATTAGCTGTATATTCTGTGAGCTTATCTTTTCCTATGACATTGTTAAGATAATCACATTCTTTAGTTGTTCTTCCATCATTCCACAAAATAGCCGGTCTTATGACCTTATCATTCTCATCAAGTATAACAAGACCATGCATCTGTCCGCCAAAGCTTATACCTGCCACTTTATCTGCATCGTAACCAGCTACCAGCTCCTTTATGCCCTCACATGTCTTTTCATACCAGTCATATGGGTTCTGTTCTGACCATCCTGGCTTTGGAAAGTCTATTGGGTAACTTTTGGATACTGTATTAACTATATTGCCTGTTGGCTCCATAAGTATAAGCTTCACTGATGATGTTCCTAAGTCAACTCCTATGTAATACATAAAACACCCCTTTTTCTTTTTTTACTATTTTTATTTAGAAAAAGAAGCGCAACGTACCTCTATAATACTGCGCTTCTTTTCCTGGCTTACATCTGCATTAAGCAAATGGATTCTCTGACTTGTAAAGCACTCCTGCTGGCTGGTTGTAAGCTATATCTTCAACGCCGATATACTTAAATACATCGAATAAAGCCTTGCCAAAGTGTCCGAATGCAACTGCACCGTGATGTGGATAATTCTTCTCAATAAGTACATGTCTGTAAAATCTTCCCATCTCATTAATAGCAAATATACCGATTGAACCGAATGAACGTGTTCTTACTGGAAGAACCTCACCCTGTGCTATATATGCTCTTAACTGGCTGTCAGATGTACTCTGTAATCTGAAAAATGTAATATCGCCTGGCACAATATCGCCTTCAAGTGTTCCGTTTGTAACCTCTTCTGGAAGTGAACGTGCCATAATCATCTGGTTCTTCATCTCACAGAATGCAAGCTTGCTTGAAGCTGTGTTACCACAATGGAATCCCATAAATGTATCTTTAATTGTATAATTAAACCTGCCCTTGATATCTTCGTTATAAATATCAGAAGGTACTGTATTATTAATATCAAGAAGTGTAACTGTATCGTTACTTACAACTGTTCCTATAAACTCGCTGAGAGCACCATAAATATCAACCTCACATGATACAGGAATTCCCATAGCTGTAAGTCTTGAATTAACATAACAAGGTACGAAACCAAACTGTGTCTGGAATGCTGGCCAGCACTTTCCTGCTATGGCAACATACTTTCTTGAGCCCTTGTGTGCCTCTATCCAGTCAAGAAGTGTAAGCTCATACTGTGCAAGCTTAGAAAGTATTTCAGGCTTCTTGTTACCTGCTCCAAGCTCCTCCTCCATGCTCTTTACTACTGAAGGAATTCTTTCATCACCCGCGTGATTGTTATAGCTTTCAAAAAGGTCAAGCTCTGAATTCTCTTCTATTTCAACACCGAGATTATATAACTGGTTAATAGGTGCATTACATGCAAGGAAATTATTAGGTCTTGGACCAAAGCTTATTATCTTAAGATTATTGAGTGCATATACAGCTCTTGCAACCGGAAGGAACTCATGAATCATATCTGCACACTCTTCTGCTGTTCCAACAGGATAATCCGGAATATATGCCTTAACACCTCTTAGCTTAAGGTTATAGCTTGCGTTAAGCATACCGCAGTAAGCATCACCTCTGTTGCCTACAAGTCCGCCATTAGCTGATGTTTCCTCTGCTGCTGCAACAAACATCTTAGGACCGTCAAAATACTTTGCAAGCATAGTTTCTGATATTTCAGGACCAAAGTTACCAAGATATACGCAAAGTGCATTACATCCTGCCTTATTAATATCTTCAAGTGCCTGCTGCATATGTATTTCGCTTTCAACTATACAGACAGGACATTCGTAAATATCAGCCTCATCATACTTATTCTTATATGCCTCAACAAGTGCCTTTCTTCTGTTTACTGATAAGCTTTCCGGGAAACAGTCCCTGCTTACAGCTACGATACCAATCTTAATTTCTGGTTTGTTGTTCATTGTAAAATCCTCCATTCTGCCTATACCATGACTACACCCCTGCTACCACTCTCATTTTTATTCCTGATGTGTGTAATCACAGCATAACTTAATTAAATGCAATAACTTCTGATAAAACCTGAATATGGAAAATGCGTACCTGTTACTGCATTTTCCATATCTGGTTATAGTAACCTTGTACTTTTGATAAATACATTGCAAAAAGTTACTTATATAATATTATTTTTATCTGTATTTTGCAATATGTATAGTGATTTTTATTTAATATTTTTAATAAAACCAAACTCTTTACATATCAATTATACATTTTATCTGCTTTCTGGTGTATGCCACTTCCACTCCTGTACCTCTGGTAAGTCCATACCATACTCGCTTATATACTGCTTATGTGCAACTAAAGTATCTCTCATCTTCTGGAGAAGGTATGAGCCCTTGTTACCAAGCTGTGGAAGTGCATTGATAACAGCCTGTACAAGATGATAACGGTCAATTTCGTTCTGTACTCTCATATCGAAAGGAGTTGTGATTGTACCCTCTTCCTGATAACCGAATACATGAAGATTTCTGTTATGTCTGTAGTATGTAAGCTCATGTATAAGTGTTGGATAGCCATGGAATGCAAATATAATTGGCTTATCCTTTGTAAATAAAGCATCATAATCTGTGTCTGAAAGACCGTGTGGATGCTGTGTATTAGACTGAAGCTTGAATAAATCGACTACATTTATAAATCTAATCTTTAATTCAGGCATATTATCTCTTAATATAGTTACGGCTGCAAGTGCCTCAAGTGTAGGTGTTTCGCCACATCCTGCTATTACTACATCTGGTTCTTCACCCTGGTCATTGCTTGCCCATTCCCAGATACCAACGCCCTGTGTACAGTGCTTAACAGCCTGTTCCATAGTAAGCCACTGTGGTCTTGGGTGCTTAGATGTAACAAGCACATTGACATAATCACGGCTTCTTATGCAGTGGTCAAAGCATGAAAGTAAGCAGTTAGTATCTGGTGGAAGATACATTCTTACTACATCTGCCTTCTTATTAGCTATATGGTCAAGGAAGCCCGGATCCTGATGTGTAAATCCGTTATGGTCCTGCTGCCATACATTTGATGAAAGAATAAGGTTAAGTGAGGCAATAGACTGTCTCCATGGAAGCTGTGAACATACCTTTAACCACTTTGCATGCTGTGCTGCCATTGAGTCTACTATTCTTATAAATGCTTCATAACTTGCAAAGAAGCCATGACGGCCTGTAAGAAGATATCCTTCTAACCAGCCCTCGCACATATGCTCAGAAAGCATTGAATCCATTACACGTCCATCTTTGGCAAGGAATTCATCGTTATCCTTAAGGGCATTGTTCCAGTCTCTATTAGTTTCCTCAAATACTTTTCCTAATCTGTTAGACATTGTTTCATCTGGTCCAAAGATACGGAAGTTCTTTGTCTCCTCATTTAACTTGAATATATCTCTTACGAAGCCTCCAAGTTCAATCATATCCTGACCTTCCTTAGCTCCTGGGAAAGGTACGTCAACGCCGTAATCCTTAAAGTCTGGAAGTCTTAAATCTCTTAAAAGCTTACCACCATTAGCATGTGGATTAGCACTTATTCTGTGGTCGCCCTCTGGTGCAAGTGCTCTTAACTCTGGAATTAATCTGCCATTCTCATCAAATAATTCCTCAGGCTTATAGCTTTCAAGCCACTCGTTAAGCTGCTGTAAATGTTCTGGCTTATCCATCATAATAGGTACCTGATGTGCCCTGAATGTACCTTCGATTTCCTTGCCGTCAACAACCTTAGGTCCTGTCCAGCCCTTAGGAGTTCTAAGAACAATCATAGGCCAGAATGGGCGCTCTGTCTTACCTTCTTCTCTTGCTTCTCTCTGTATTTCCTTAATCTCCTCAATGACAGTATCAACTGTTTCTGCCATCTTTCTATGCATAGTCATAGGGTCGTCACCCTCAACAAAGTAAGGCTTCCAGCCACAGCCATGGAAGAAGCTTTCTATCTCATCATGTGATATACGTGAGAATACTGTAGGGTTGCTTATCTTATATCCGTTAAGATGTAATATTGGAAGTACTGCACCATCTGTAACAGGATTAAGGAACTTATTAGAATGCCATGCTGTTGCAAGTGGGCCTGTTTCTGCTTCACCATCACCAACGATACATGTAGTAATAAGGTCCGGATTATCGAATACAGAACCAAATGCATGTGCTATTGAATATCCAAGCTCACCACCTTCATTGATTGAGCCCGGTGTTTCTGGTGCAACGTGGCTTGATATTCCTCCCGGGAATGAGAACTGCTTGCAAAGCTTCTTAAGTCCTGTCATATCCTGACTTACATTAGGATATACTTCGCTGTATGTTCCTTCAAGGTATGAGTTGGCAACAAAGAAATTACCTCCATGTCCCGGACCAGATATAAGTACCATATCGAGGTCATACTTCTTTATAGCCCTGTTCATATGACAGTATACAAAGTTCTGTCCCGGAACAGTTCCCCAGTGACCTACTATTTTCTTCTTGATATGTTCTGGCTTTAAAGGCTCTCTTAAAAGTGGATTGTCCAAAAGATATAACTGGGCTGCTGCCAGATAGTTAGCTGCACGCCAGTACGCATTCATCTTTTCAAGATATTCATCTGTGATTGGCATCTTTTCAACACACATTTCCTTATTCATCTTAACTTAGTACCTCCATTCTGCGCATTATGACGCATACTATGACTTGTTTTATTCTTCATATCATTTCGTAATGGCTTTTATAAATGTACTTTCTAAAAGCAGTTTTATATTATCACATTATGTATAAATGTCAATACACCAATTGCAAAAATACAATTAAAATACAATCCAATTCATCCTGTTATTGAAAGTATTTTGCCTGTAAATTCTTTTTATTATAAATACTGTTTACTATAACTTTTTAAAAGCAAGAAAAAATTTAAAAATAATACTTTACAAATATAATTTATAGTGTTATAGTAGCAATATGAAAAGCGCTTATCAATAATCCAATATAGAAAGCATTGGTATATACATAATTGTTATGTCAGTATATTATATAAGATATAGATATCGGGTACATCATTAGTGCTAAGATACCCTTACTACATAACTGCATTAATTATCCTGTCATATGCTTTTGTCTGCTTTAGCGGATATGCTTTTATTGGATTTCTATTTAATCAACTAAGATATAGTTAAGAATTCCCAGCATGTTAAGTCAATTATTAATACAGGTAACATTTATTGTATGTGTTATTTTATTTTGTGTTACTTTGATTTTATTTAGTTATCACAGACAGCTAAACTTACTTTTCTTCATTCAATGTTTATGAGGATTTAGTTATAATTAGTTGTAGATTGATATGGTTTGTAGTCAATTTAACATTGTATTTTACACATTCTTTTTGTGTCTGTGTTGACTTGTTTTATACCTAATTGTCACTTACAGCTAATTCACTTATCTTCATTCTATATTTATGAAGATGTAGCTGTAATTAGTTGTAGATTACAATGGTGTGCAGATAAAATCACATTATCTTTGTAATGCTATTTTTAACTATAATCTTTAACCTGTCAGGTTATTTTTCCCTTTAACTTTATTTCAATATTATATTTATCAGGAGGATATTCTTATGCATGACATAATAGAACATTACGGAAAAGTTATCATAGCCCTTGCGGGTGTACTTGCAGCACTTTTACTCACTGCTGCCGTTGTCACAACCATTTCAACTAAAACAAAGTCAGCCGTTAACGGCATTGAATACGAATCACAAATTCGCAACGCATTTAACACACCTTAATTATCGTGTTTCTTAGAAAAAGCATTTAAAAGCAGCAAACTAACTATTACAAAGATGTGCTAAGCACAGGTAAAGGAGTATATGAACAGCGCAGATTTAAAAGAACTTATAGACAAAAATAAAGAAGAGCTATTCAGTGAAATATCCGATGAGATAGATAATGAAAAAGTCACTGATATAGAATGGGACGGATATAATCTATGGATAACTGAGCTTGGTATTGGAAGCTACATATCCGGCAAGGAACTAAGTGATAAATATGTTGAAAATATATCCATTAAATTAGCCAATATTATGGGCGTACAGTTTAACAGGAGCCGCCCCATCCTTGAAGCCAATACAGAAAACTTAAGAATATCAATATGGCACGAATCAAGATGTCAGAAGAAAAGTATGGCTATCAGGAAAATACCGGAATACTTAAGATTTGACCACAATATGCTTGTCAAGTCAGACTATGCTCCAGAAAGTATTATCAATCTTCTTGAAAACAGTGTCTTAGCACATCTTAGTGTAGTTGTCGGTGGACAGCCCCACGCTGGCAAAACCGAACTTATCAAGTATCTTTCAACCAAAATTCCACACAATGAAAAAGCTGGCGTATATGAGGATAATCAGGAAATCCACTATCGCAAAATAAATCCAAATAAAAAATGCGTGGAATTCTTTGTTGATGATAAAGTAACCTATCCGGATATAATAAAAGCCGGACTACGCCATAATATCGACTGGATTCTTTTATCAGAATCACGCGGTCCTGAGGTTGCGCATCTTCTGAACAGTCTGTCAACAGGCTCTTACTGTATGACTACTATGCATCTTGATGATGTGAGGGATATGCCTGACCGTATGTATAATATGCTTGGAAGCAGCAACATCAATGAAAGATTTATCAACAGCATCTACAAGTACATCGACCTTGTTGTTCTTATCGAATGTGATAAATACGAAAAACGATGTATCAAACAGGTCGGCTTTCTTTCACGCGAAAATGGACATAATATGTGCAGCGTTATCTATGAAGATGGCGCTTTCACCGATGAAAAAATACCAGCCGTTATTATGGATAAGTTTCTTAAAAAGGGGATTAAAAACATTTATGAAAAAGCTGATTAACTATTTCTCACCACATTCACTTACGAGTGACATATCACTGTACGGATATAGCTTTTCATTAAAAACTTATATAATTTCAATTATTGCAGTGATTAGCTGTATCACAATGATAAGCCTTTTATTCCAGCTTCAGCCAGTATATATCTTAGCCATAGTTCTCTGCGGTGTTATTATGCTGCCTTGGCTTATAAGGAAAAAATATATGAATAACCACCGTTTAAAAGAATTCTCTGACGTTGACATCTACCTGCACCAGATGGTGTATTCATTTATAAGGAACCCTAAAATACATACTGCTCTGTCAGACACCTATGCAGTAGCAGACGGCAGACTTAAAAAGCTCATACAAGAGGCACTAGATGAGCTTGAATATAGTATGAGTGAATATGTATACGAAGAAGCCCTTGGCATAATCGAAAACAACTATCAGTGCAGCCGTATAAGAACACTTCATCGTTTTCTTATAAGTGTTGAAACCAAAGGCGGCAGATACAAGAATGCATTGCAGGTACTTCTTAAAGACTTTGACCGCTGGGTTAAAAATATATACGAATATGAATATGAACTTAAGCTCATAAAACGTGATACCACAATAGGAATATTTATAAGTATTGCTCTTTCAGCAATAACTATGTTTATGTGTCTTGTATTAAACCGGTACAGTACTACCTCATCTGACATAACCTCTGACTATGTATTCCAGATAAGCACTGCCATATTCTTAATACTCTGCATACTATTCTATGCTTACACACAGACACACTACGGAAAAGATATATTAAACAAGACCAAAAAGGATACCCAGTGCATAAAGGATTATAAAAATGCATATGAGTCACATATATCATCCTTAATCATAAAAATACTGCCATTTATAGCAATTGCCAGCGCTTTACTTGTGTATACAATTATTGCAAAGCATTATCTTATAGCCGTATATACAGCAATAATTATTGTGACATTTCTTGTATTCCCTGTTGTCAATAAACAGAATTCTAAAAAAAGAGTTATTGCCAATCTTAGAAACAGCTTCTCTGACTGGTTAAGAAATGTTGCCCTCAACCTTGAAAATAAGCCTCTTATTGCAGCCATCGAAGATACTTATGACGACTGCCCATATATCATAAAGCTTTCACTGGACGACTTTATCCGTGATATAGAGGCTAATCCATCCGATATAAAACCCTATTATGAATTCTTATCCGAATACAAACAGACCGACATAATGTCAACCGTAAGAACTCTTTATTCTGTATCAGAACTTGATGAAAAGGGAATTGATGAAACTATAAGCACTCTTATACAGCGAAACAATGAACTTATCAATAAGCAGACTGAACTTGATTACAAGGACAGGATAAGCGTACTTAAATTCATGGAATACATTCCTGTATTTTTTATGGCACTTAAAATGTCGGTGGATATGATGCTTATTATATCGATATACCTATAACCCTGTATACTTTAAATTAACATACTAAAAACGAATAAATACTACATAGATGCATTTTTATTAAATTTACTACAGATAATTTTTATCTTAATATACATAAGATTGGCAAAATCTAAATTCCTTGTAGATACTCATACAAATATATTTTTTTATGACTATATAATCTAAACATATATACTACTTTAAATGTGTACTCATACAAATATGCTTCTTAAACATAATATTCAGAAAGGTGGACTACATTATGGATATAATCTTAAGTAAATTAGGTGAAACTGGTGTTGCTATTATATTTCTTATTCCAACAATCAGGACATTTGCAGAAATACTAGCTATTGTTATGGTGTAAGGAGGGTCTATGGAATTAATTATAAAAGAATATGGCGGCATTATCATACTTCTTGTGTGTCTTTCTCTTGCAATGACCTTCATATCGATGTGCATTGCTAAATGTGCAGGCATAGAGGATACACTTCTTAATGTATTATTCTGTCATTAATTCAGCAAAGAATTAAATCTGAATTAAGTCAGAACTAAATACAACATTTTAAGTAAAATTTTACACAATCTAAAAATCATTATAAACATGAATACAAATAATCAAAATAATCTTCCAGTAAAATACTAAGAAAGGATATCTTATGAACATATGAAATCTATTATTGAAAGCTCTGTATATCTTATCATTATGTCTATAATATGCATAATCTCACTTGATTTTATATTTATAAATAAAAGCATATGCAAGGGTCAGGAACTTCAGCAATATATAAGAGATACCATCATTATATATGGCGAAAGCAGCAGCACACATACCATAGATGACAACACATGTCAGAAAATAAATACCCTTGCAGAACAGTACAACAGCACAGTGGATATTTCATACTTTGATACTGTTAATGAACACGACTACTTTAACATAACAATTATGTATCCTGTAAAATCAGGTATATTTAATATACAAAAGGACTGCACTTACAATTCTATAGTCAGTGTAAGAGGGGAAAGCCTATGAGAATTGCCATAAGCAGCAGTTGTCTGACAGTCATTATACTATTACTGGTTATGATACACTGCTCTATTATAAACAAAAACTACCGAGACATAGAAGTTAATGGAAGTATCAATGATGCCTTCTTATATGCCGCCGATAAAGCATACAGCAGTTATATTGATTATAACGAATCTGATAATAATATGACTGACGATGATATAATAAATAATACAATGCAGGTCTTTAACAATGCATTTAATAATTCTGTGAGTTCTGATGGAACATTTACAGTTTCTTTAATGTACACAGATACAGAAGCTTCTACACTTGATATACTCATAACTGATGAATACAGCTATGGTTTTATGAACCGCACGGGAAAGACCACCTGCCAACGCAGTATCCAGCTTAATTGACATAATTGCTGTCTTTAATTATAATCTGTTTATTGTGATTTTATTATTCATTATGATGTTAGTCTGACAGGTTCAAATATCTTACTTTTACCCCAACATCATATTATAAAATTATAACGATTAAACAGAAAGGAACTTATTATTTATTATGGAAATTCAGATATTACACTGGTTTGAGTCTTTACATAATCCCATAACCAATCCAATAATGTATGGTATCACATCTCTTGGCAACGGAGGGATATTCTGGATAATATTAGCTGCTGCAATGCTTTTAATATTTCCTAAAAAATATAGAAAAGTCGGTCTTTCTATGGCTATAGCACTTATCCTCTCACTCATATTCTGTAACGGTATTATGAAGCATTTGTGGGCAAGACCACGTGCTTTCTGGGTTGAGGGACAGAACTTCGTAGTTGGTGACCAGTTTGAAAACCTGTATGGCATATTCCAGTCTATACACGATTATTCATTTCCATCTGGTCATTCATCAGCATCTTTTGCTGCTGCCACAGCTATATTTATGTGGCGTAAGAAAGAGGGAACTGCCGCACTTATATTAGCAGCCCTGATTGCCGTATCAAGACTGTACTTAACCGTCCATTACCCATCTGATGTATTAGTTGGAACAATCACAGGTATATTATATGGTATAGCTTCATACTTTATTGCACAGCAGCTTATGAAGCGCATACCTAAGTTTAATCAAATTTTCAATAAGTAATTAAACTATAAATCAACAAACAAAGAAAAATGCACAAAATAAGTTAATTTTGTTTGTGACTAAGATACATAAATAATAAGCCGCCATACACACCTTAACACAGGTTATGTATAGCGGCTTTATCAATATAAAATATCAGTATAAAATGATCACTTTTAATTATTAATTTTAAATTGTTAAATCACTCACCCGATTTTAATTCTTAGTAAGCTCTGTATCTCCAGAAGCACTTGTAAGTGTAAGTGTCTTACCCTTGTTAGAAAGCTTATATGTATAATCTTCTGTCTGTGTTCCGTCAAGTACTGTCTTATTGACTGTAAGAGTATCTCCATCAACAGTGTATGTGATATTAAGCTGGATACCGCTTATAGACATTTCACCTGTTCCATCTTCATTAAATGTAAATGTAACATCATAACCGCCATTGCTACCTGACCAGCTTCCTGCAAGGTCTGACTTCTTACTTTCTCCACAGGCTGCCAGTGATAACACACATACAAACGCTGTAACGCATATTATAAGTCTTTTTATTCTCTTCATACTTACTCCATTCTGCCGTCCTACGGCTCATAATATATTCCGTCACCTTTTTCTTAAGTTAAATATGCACCTGTTCTACTGCTGCTTAGACAACATATCCACAATATTACTAAAGTGCATACCGTGAGATGCTTTTACAAGTATATTATCACCTTTCTTAAGAAGCTGTCCAGCTTCATTTTCAAACTCCTCAATAGTGTCATAACTATGTATACTGCAATCATACGACTCATAGTGAGTTTCCCTGTAGTCAGCAGCTCCCATCGCAATATGTCTGGCAAGGTCGCCTATAGTTATAAGAACATCTATACTCTTAGTACCAACATACTGACCTACATCATAGTGGAGATTTTTCTCATTATCTCCAAGCTCAAACATACTTCCAAGTATACATACCTTTCTTCCAAGAGCCATATCCACAACATCAACAGAAGCCTTCATAGACACCGGATTGGCATTATAACAGTCATCAATAATAGTATAATTATCTGTCTTTATTATATTATTTCTTCCTGCTATAGTCTTTAACTTTGAAATGCCATCTCTTATCTGGATACTGCTAAGTCCTAACTGCGCACCAACACATGCTGCTGCAAGCGCATTATATATCATATGATGTCCGGGAACTGGAACTGTCACCTCAAATGCTCTATCACCATCTGCACATTTAAGACCATTTATAACAAAACTTGTTCCATCAAGTCCAAGATTTTTTATATCACTTGCATACACATCATCTTTATAACTGATGCCAAATCTTACTGGTCTTTTATTATTAACCTCATCAATCGTTATGAGCTTATCATCATCACCATTTAAAATGGCTGTTCCATCCGGCTTTAAGTTGTGGAACATTTCTGTCTTAGCCTTTAATATTCCATCTCTTGTCTTGAGATTTTCAAGATGACAAAATCCGATATTAGTTATAACACCTATATCAGGCTGTGCTATTTTGGATAATCTTTCCATCTCACCAAAGTCACTTATTCCCATCTCAAGCACTGCTATCTCATCATCATCCCTAAGCCTGAATACTGTGAGTGGAAGACCTATCTCATTATTAAAATTGCCTTCTGTCTTTAATACTTTGTACTTTTCTTCAAGAACATAGCTTATAGTTTCCTTTGTACTCGTCTTTCCAACGCTTCCTGTTATTCCGACAACCTTTATATCAAGATTATTCCTGTATAAAAGTGCAAGGTCTTTAAGTGCCTGAAGGCTTGACTTTACCTTAATATAAGAGTTCTCCTGCTCTGGAAGCTCCTTTTCTGATATAACACACAGCGCACCAGCCTCAAAACAGCCGTCAATATACTTATGACCGTCTGTCCTCTCACCGCATATAGCTATAAACAGACCATCCTTAACAACTTTCCTGCTGTCTGTAGTTATATCTGTAACCTCTTTGTCAAGATTAGCTTCACTTCCATAATATTTGCCATTGCATGCCTTAGCCATAGCCATTAACGTCATTCCACGCATATCATTACTCTCCATCTTACTTAATAATCATTAAAATCATAAATATTACTCATATCTTCTAAGTGATATTTCTATTATCTTTTCTGTAAGCTCGTCATATGATATGCCTGCTGCTGCTGCCTCCTGTGGTAAAAGACTTGTACCTGTCATACCAGGAAGTGTGTTAATCTCAAGGCAGTATATATCTCCGTCTTCTGTGAGAAGCTGGTCTACTCTTGCATATGTAGTTACTCCTGCTGACTCACACGCCTTTTCAGCCCATCTCTGCATTCTTTCTGATATTTCTTTTGGAAGAACCGCAGGACAAGTTTCCTTAGTTGCCCCTGCCTTATACTTATTCTTATAATCATAGAAGCCTTCAAGCGGCTCTATCTCTATAACTGGAAGTGCCTTTCCATCAAGCACACCTACTGAGAATTCCCTTCCCTTTATGTATTCTTCAACAAGTATGTTGTCCTCATATGAAAATGCTTCTGTAAGTGCCTCTTTAAATTCTGCATCATTGGCTACAATTGATACTCCGACACTTGAACCTCCGCAGCAAGGCTTTACAACACAAGGATAAGGAACATATTCTATCTTATGTCCTCTCTTAAGCGCAACACCCTTAGGCATAGGTATTCCGTCTGGTACAAGAACCTTTTTAGTAAGCTCCTTGCTCATAGATATTGCACTGCTTATGTAATCTGTACCTGTGTACTTTATTCCCATAAGTTCAAATGCTGCCTGTATCTTTCCATCCTCGCCATTACTGCCGTGAAGTCCCATAAATACAATATCAGCCTTTGAACAAAGTGCTAATACATTGTCACCAAAAAAGCCCTTTCCTGACTTCTTTCTTGCCTCTAATTCATCCTCAACATTGACTGTGTTTTTCCTCATAGCCTCTGCTGTTTTTTCAACATCATTATTGTTTCTAAAGAAGCTCTCTGCCTCTTTGTCCTCTATACCAAAAAATACATCAATAATATTAGCATTATGACCATTTCTTCTGAGTGACTCACATACCTTAGTACTTGTCAATATAGAAATGTCTCTTTCTGTACTTGTACCTCCGGCTAATACTACTATATTCATAACGAACCTCCATCATCGCACCTGCGTGCTTATTCTTAACATTCTCTTGTCAACGCGTAAATAATATCACTTATTAACAACATATGCAATCAATATTATATTTAGTCAGACTTATCCAGATACTTTTCCACAATATCCACATAGTTATGCACATTTTAAGTGAATAATTAAAATGTATGTATATTTTCCTTTTTCGTGCATATATTATGCTAATTATCTGACAATTATACCATATTTAATAACTGTTTTATTATATTATCTGAATAGTTTGTCCTTTATAACCATTCATACACTGCTTATAATTGGTTATATTATTATTCAAATGTATTATTACTTGTGGATTGTTGATAACTTTATCAACCTTCAATTAATTTCTGAACTATTGTCTTAGTCTTAATCCCTCATACTTTGTATGTGCCATCAGACATTTTCTTAATGAATTATATCTGTCTGTTATATCACCTTCTGGAACTGCAACCTCTATGGACTCTGCCATTATATCAATAAGCCCGTCATTAAGCTCGCCTCTCATAGATGTAAGAATATCAAGCTTTTCCTTGTAGTCATACGCATCAAGAAATCTTATAAGCTTGCTTTCCTCCTGAGGCTCTTCTGCCCCTGTTGTATGAAATGTGTTATCTTCTCTGAACGTTCCTGTCTTACTATCTGTGTTATAGAAATCATCCACCTCTGATATGTTCTGTCTGCTTTCTGCCTGTCCAGCATATCCTACAGAGCCATCTTCACTGTCATATACTGCATCCGTTTCAAGCGACTTTCCTGTTTTTATATCTATAAGTTCAAATCTGTACTTCTGTTTAACATCGGGATACTTAGCGTGGTCGACCTCGCTAATAAACATATCATATGGTCTTACATACATTTCGTAATCCCCATACAATCCCTGATATATAACCATCTTTTCTTTAGTTTCTGAATGTATCGCAGTTCCCTTAACCTGATATAATTTATCCTTAAAATGTCTGTAAAACCCGTTAATAACAAGCTTTCTCTCCATATGAATACCGCCCTTCTTTGATTATTATGTAATTATGATATACCCTTTTATCCTGCAAGTAGAAGCAATTTTTTATACTTTTAGCGTTTACATCATAATATACAACACGATATAATTTTACCCCACTATTATTCTTTTAACAATGTTATTATATGTGAAAATTTTTTGTATTTTGCAATTATATCCGCGTTAGAAAAGCAAATTTTTTATAATCTATTGAAATATATTTGAGGTATAACCAAAACACAATTATTTTTGTAAATTTCTCTTTATTTACCCTTTTATAGCTTTTTACTTTAATAAGTCAACCAAGCTACTTAAATCGATAATATTTCACACCATACTGCCACCCATAACCCAAATATGCATTTAATCACACATTTTCTGATTAATATGTGCAATTATGCACAATATGAATTATAATTGATTATGTATGATATCAGGGGTCAAAAGTCCTAGAACCACGATATGCGAATATTTGTCTTATGTTGCCGCGCACACAACAGCTTACATTAGTTATTAATTTGCTATGTATTAAGACATCCACTATTAAATATGTGCGCAGAAATGAGGATTGTTATGGAAAAAGTAGACTTACACGTTCATTCAACATATTCTGACGGAACTAAAACTCCAAAAGAACTTATAGAAATTGCAGAAAAAGAAGGATTATCGGCTATTGCCCTCACCGACCATGATACACTTGACGGTATACCAGCCGCACTTGCTGCTTCAGATAAAAGTCCTGTGGAACTGATACCGGGTGTTGAACTTAGTACTAACTTTGACCGCACTGAGGTTCATATTGTCGGACTTTTCTTAGATTATACTAACAATGAGATTAATAATTATCTTGCCAAACAGCGCCAGTCACGAATAGACCGCAATATCCAGATGTGCCAGAAGTTCTGCGATATAGGCATTAACATTACATATGATAAAATGTGTGAACTTTATCCAGATGCTGTAATCACAAGAGCACATTTTGCTGACTATCTTGTTAAAAATAAATATACAGGTGACAGAAACGAAGCATTTGACAGATACCTTTCACCAGGAAAGCCATGCTATGTGAGCAGACATAAGGTTGACCCAAAGGATGCTGTCAATATAATCCACGCTGCACATGGTGTCGCTGTACTTGCACATCCTGTACTGTACCACTTAGGAAAAGAACAGATGAACGCACTTCTTGATAACGTATGCAGCGCGGGCATTGACGGCATAGAAGCCATATATTCAACATATAAACCAGCCGATGAAAGATATATAAGAACTCTTGCCAAAGAGCATAATCTTCTTATATCCGGCGGTTCCGACTACCACGGCGATAACAAGCCGCACATCCAGCTTGGCCGTGGTATGGGACATCTTTTTGTGCCTTCCGAGGTACTTGATAACCTGCGTAAGCGCAGTCTGTCATACAGATAATCTGTCAGACTATTTCTCGTCTACCACCTGAAAAATGTAGAACTTAAGATACAGTGACTCATCTGCCGCCCATAATATTGGGTGGTCAGGTGACTGTGTCCTGTACTCTATCTGTCTTAAACGCTTATGTACATTTCTTGCCGCCTCACCGATAGTCTTAGTAAAAAGTTCCGGGTCCATAAAGTGTGAGCAGGAGCAGGTTGCAAGAAAACCTCCATCCTTCACAAGCTTCATACCACGAAGATTAATCTCCCTGTAACCCTTCACCGCATTTTTAATAGAATTTCTTGACTTGGTAAATGCTGGTGGGTCAAGTATGACAACATCGAACTTCTCACCCTTCTTTTCAAGCTCTGGCAGCAGGTCAAATACATCTGCGCACTGGAAATGTACAATATCCTCAAGTCCGTTAAGCTTTGCATTTTCCCTTGCCTGATTAACTGCAAGCTCTGAGGCATCTACGCCAAGAACACTTGCAGCTCCCGATATACCTGCATTGAGTGCAAATGAGCCTGTATGTGTGAAGCAGTCAAGCACCTTTGCACCCTTACACAGATTTCCGATAGCTCTTCTGTTATACTTCTGGTCAAGGAAAAATCCTGTCTTCTGTCCGTCCTGAACATCAACATAATACTTAACACCATTTTCAACTATCTCGACCTTAGTATCGAATTCTTCCCCAATAAAGCCCTTAAAGCGTTCCATTCCTTCAAGAAGTCTTACCTTGGCATCGCTTCTTTCATACACACCTCTTACCGGCATATCATACTCAGCAAGCACCTGCTTTAACTTCTCTATAATAAGCGGCTTAAGCCTGTCAATACCAAGTGCAAGCGACTCAACAACAAGTACATCACTAAACTTATCTATAACTATTCCCGGAAGAAAGTCTGCTTCTCCGAATATAAGTCTGCATGAAGATGTATCAACTGTCTTAATTCTGTAGTCAACAGCATCCCTTACTCTCTGTTCTATAAACTTCTCGTCAATATTTTTCTCGTGTCTTGATAACATTCTTACTGTTATTTTGGACTTTCTGT
>ULYU01050283.1_pt1 | contig 33781 bp, 20 predicted proteins | sample 1962481 | NCBI WGS metagenome assembly ULYU01 (sample SAMEA4835872, study PRJEB28245) | human gut metagenome | biome: gut microbiome; material: fecal sample | place: Denmark | collected 2008 | reverse complement strand
ATAATGCGTGACACAGTTTATTTTACACTACCACAATTTCGGTAATCCCGGAGGCGACTACATTCATCCAGTTCTGCTGCGTGAAGTCTACCTTATGGCTGCCATCGCTTATTCTCAAACCGGAAGAGAAATGGAAGTCACAGAAGTTAAAAACATCTTAAACGAGGCATTCTCTATCGAAGGTGCAGAATGGAAAGACTACATCAATCTGCTGCAAGGAACCGGAAGCGCTTATCCATATTACCGGTTGCTGAACATACCTATCGAGCAGACAGGATTCAACCCGAACAAACATTTCTATCTCCCCATTCCTCAAACTGCACTCGATACTTATCCAGGAATGAAGCAGAACTCTGGATATTGATTCTCTCTTACTCTCTCTCTAACACAAAAAAATCCCAGCCAGAAATATTTCCGACTGGGATTTGCTTAATATCTGAAAGGGGAAGATTACATCATACCGCCCATGCCACCCATTCCCGGAGCAGCCATCGGCATTTCAGGTTTTTCTTCCTTCTTTTCTACGATGACACATTCTGTAGTCAGGAACATACCTGCGATAGAAGCGGCATTTTCCAATGCTACACGAGTAACCTTTGCAGGATCAACTACACCGGCAGCATGCAAGTGTTCGTATACATCTGTACGAGCATTGTAACCGAAGTCACCTTTACCTTCACGTACTTTCTGTACTACAACTGCACCTTCCTTACCAGCGTTAGCTACAATCTGACGAAGCGGTTCTTCGATTGCACGCTTGATGATTTCGATACCTGTAGTTTCATCTGCATTGTCACCTTTCAAGCCTTCCAATGCATCGATGGCACGGATGTAAGTTACACCACCACCCGGTACGATACCTTCTTCGATAGCGGCACGAGTTGCACACAAGGCATCATCTACACGGTCTTTCTTTTCCTTCATTTCTACTTCGCTGGCAGCACCTACGTAAAGAACTGCTACACCACCTGACAATTTAGCCAGACGTTCCTGCAATTTTTCCTTATCGTAGTCAGAAGTAGAGTTCTTGATTTCAGCCTTAATCTGGTTGATACGTTCCTGAATCAATTCTTTCTGACCTGCACCGTTTACGATAGTAGTGTTTTCCTTAGAAACAGTTACCTTGTCGCAAGTACCCAACATTTCGAGTGTAGCCTGTTCCAGTTTCAAACCTTTTTCTTCGCTGATAACTACACCGCCAGTCAATACGGCAATATCTTCCAGCATAGCCTTACGACGGTCGCCGAATCCCGGAGCCTTCACAGCACAAATCTTCAACTGACCACGCAGACGGTTAACTACCAAAGTAGTCAACGCTTCGCTGTCTACATCTTCTGCGATAACCAACAAAGGACGTCCGCTCTGTACAGCCGGTTCCAGGATAGGCAAGAAATCTTTCAGGTTAGAAATCTTCTTATCGTAAATCAGGATATACGGATGTTCCATCACGCATTCCATCTTTTCAGTATCAGTTACAAAGTAAGCAGACAAGTAACCACGGTCAAACTGCATACCTTCTACCACACCAATTGTAGTATCTGTACCCTTAGCTTCTTCGATAGTGATAACACCGTCTTTAGAAACTTTACGCATTGCATCTGCAATCAACTTACCGATAACCGGGTCGTTGTTTGCAGAAATTGTAGCAACCTGTTCAATCTTATCGTAGTTATCACCTACAGTTTCAGACTGAGCCTTGATAGATTCCACAACCTTTGCCACAGCCTTGTCAATACCACGTTTCAAATCCATCGGATTTGCACCGGCAGTTACGTTCTTCAAACCAACACCTACGATTGACTGAGCCAATACAGTAGCAGTAGTTGTACCGTCACCTGCATCATCACCTGTCTTAGAGGCTACAGATTTTACCAGCTGAGCACCTGTGTTCTGGAACGGATCGCTCAATTCCACTTCTTTTGCTACAGTTACACCATCCTTTGTAATGTGAGGGGCACCGAATTTCTTTTCGATGATTACATTACGACCTTTCGGGCCCAGTGTTACTTTCACTGCATTAGCCAGTTCGTCTACACCTTTTTTCAACTGATCGCGAGCGTCAATGTTGAAGAGAATATCTTTTGCCATAGTGAATTTCCTTTCTAATCTTAAATTCGTTAATTACCTAAATTATCCCAAAACTGCCAGTACATCGCTCTGACGCATCATCAAATACTTCACACCTTCGTATTCGATTTCAGTACCAGAATATTTACCATACAATACAGTATCACCTACTTTCAAGACCATTTCTTCGTCTTTAGTGCCATGGCCAACTGCCACTACTTCACCCTGCAACGGTTTTTCTTTCGCTGTGTCAGGAATAATGATACCACCGATTGTTTTTTCTTCTGCAGGAGCCGGAAGAATCAGGACTCTGTCTGCTAATGGTTTAATGTTCATAATGCTATAATTTAGTTTATATTTTATCGTTTATCAAATGCGTTAAAGCACCTATCTTTCTGCGAAAAGCGTGCCAAAACAAAAGACTGACATTCTGACATAAACAACCTGACAGTCCTGGCCGTCATACTGACAATTCTGACATCCAGCCTTACACGCAAACAAACTTCCGTTATTGGAGATGTATCGAAAAATAATTATCTTTACCACCTAAACCTAACATAATAAATATATGAACAGACCTCTGCAAACACTTACTTTAGCCGCTGCACTTTCCTGCACAATGGCTACGGGTTGGGCTTCCATTCTTACACAAATGCCCAATCAACAGAACAATGACTACGAAATGTTTATGGAAAAAATCCGGAATACAACTATTAAAAATCCTTCCATTGACAAAGATCTAGCTTTGTTTCAGGAAAACGGCTCATTTAGCGACATTGATTATGATGATACCCAGATGACCAACTGGACTCCGATTCAACACATTGAACGTTTGTCGGATTTTGTCTACGCATATACCAACGAAAAGAACAAATACTATCAGAACGAAGATTTATATCAGAAAATTGTCAAAGGATTAGAATACTGGTATGACGTAGATTCTGAAAGTGACAACTGGTGGCACAATCAGATTTCCGAACCACAGAAACTCGGGGTGCTGCTCATTCAAATGCGCATTGGAAAAAAACAGATTCCACAAGAACTGGAAACAAAAATATTGAAACGGATTCAGGAAACAGGCGGAGACCCGGCTAAATGGACAGGTGCCAACCGTACAGATATTGCTCTACACTGGATTTACCGTTCTTGTCTGACACAGAATGAAGCCGATTTAAAAACAGCTATCGACAACGTTTTCAATCCGGTGGTATATACCACAGAAGAAGGATTCCAACATGACAACAGTTATTTCCAACATGGAGAACAGCTTTACATCGGAGGCTATGGAGATGAAATTCTTAAAGGTGTTACCCAGGTAGCTTCCTATGCATTGGGCACACAGTATCAACTGGATAAAGAGAAAGTGAAGCTGCTCAGCAAGTTCATGCGCGAGACTTATTACCGTACCGTACGCGGTCAGAATATGTCGTTCGACGTGGTAGGACGCAGTGTAAGCCGTCCGGGATTACTGAACAAACGAACCACTACCACTTATGCCCAGCGAATGATTGACATCGATCCAACTCATGCCGATGAATACAAAGCCATCATCGCCCGCCTGAACCGAAAGCAGCCTGCTGACTATCAGGTAACCGCTTCACATACCCATTATTTCCGTGGTGACTACTCATTACATGTGCGTCCTCAATATAACTTTGACGTACGTTTGGCTTCTACACGCACGAAGAAATGTGAATACGGCAACAAAGAAAACCTGAAAACCTATTTCATGTCCGACGGATGTACCAACATTGTACAAACAGGCGATGAGTATTTCAATATCTTCCCAGTATGGAACTGGTGCCATATTCCGGGTACTACCGCTCCTCAAGTAGAAAAAATACCGATGGATCCGAAAGCATGGGGCGTGTTAGGTACTTCCACATACGCAGGAGGAGTTTCCGACAGTATTTATGGAGCTACGGCATACGCTTACATGGATACCAATCCTGAAGTAAACACCGGAGCCAAGAAAAGCTGGTACTTCTTTGATAACGAAGTGGTATGTCTGGGAGCTGGTATACAATCCACTTCCACTTATCCGGTTCACACCACTGTCAACCAATGCTTCTTGAAAGACGGCATCTTAGTTGACAAGGGAGGTAAAGAAGAGACCTTAGCAAACGGAAGTTATACCTTGCAAGCCCCGCAGTGGGTATTGCATGACAAAATCGGCTACTTCTTCCCACAGAAAGAAGAAGTGTTCCTGACAGCCCAGACACAGAGCGGACGCTGGTATGACATCAACACCAGCAAATCGAAAAAAGAAGAAAAGAGGGATGTCTTCACATTGGGTATCAATCACGGTGTGGCTCCGAAAGACGGCTCATACGCTTACATTGTAGTGCCGGGAAAAACTTCCGCACAAGAGATGGAAGCCTATCAGAAAGAGAATGCCATCGAAATTCTGTCGAACAATGCAAAAGTACAGGCTGTTCGGAATACCAAACTGAATGTCTGGATGGTAACTTTCTTCGAAGCTGGTACTTTCAAACATAAAGAATTGAGTGTTACCGTAGACAAGCCATGCATATTGATGGTAAAAGACATCAACGCAAAATCGGCCAATCTGCATATTGCCGACCCGGGACAAACCCAGTCGCCCATTCAAGTGGAACTGAAAATCGGTAAGAAGAAACAAGCGCTCACAGCCGACTTCAGCCAAACAGGCATTTATGCAGGAGCTACCAAGCAATACACTGTAAAACTTTAATCTCAATATGAGACAAAAAAGAAGCTCCATGGTACACTCAACTCAAGGCCATGGAGCTTCTTCTTTTTATTGTTCTTCCGATTCCGAGAATAAATCTCTTGCAGGAGTCACCGGTGTCGTGCCCCTGTCCGCTTCCTGCCGGATACGGGAGGAGAACCTCTTTTTCGAAGTGATGCCCAATTCCGTCAGCATATCCGCCTGACGAATCAGGTTGCCTTTTCCCTGCGAAAGCTGCCCCAACGCATTCTTGTAAGCCGTGGAAGCTGCCTGTAAAGAATCTCCAATCTTTTCGAAAGTCTCGGTAAATCCTACCAGTTTCTCATAAAGCACCGTTCCTCGCTTGATGATGTCCTGAATATTTTTCACCTGATACTCCCGCTTCCATAAATCCAAGGCCAATCGAAGCGCTGCAATCAGGTTGGTCGGACTAATCAATACGACCTTCTTCTGGTAAGCATAATTCCAAATGTCCGGATCGGCCTGCAAGGCCAACAAATAAGCCGGCTCGTTCGGCACGAACATCATTACAAAATCCAATGAAGACACATTGTAGCTGGAATAATCTTTCCGGCTCAACTCATCAATGTGGGCTTTCACAGAAGCCAGATGTGCTTTCAAGTACTGTTCACGCTGCACGGCATCCTCACAGGCCACATAGCTTGCGTATGCCGTAAGCGATACTTTTGAGTCAATAATCACCTGACGGTTATCCGGATACACCACCAGCACATCAGGCTGCATCCGCTGTCCCAACTCGTTTTTAAGCGGTTCACCGTGTTCATCTTTCAAGAATTCCTGACGGAAATATTCTTCCCCTTCCCTCAGACCGGAATTTTCCAAGATAGTCTCCAATATCATTTCACCCCAGTTTCCCTGCATCTTGGAATCTCCTTTCAAGGCACGAGTCAGGTTGTTGGCATCGTCGCTAATCTGTTTGTTCAGCTGCATCAGTTCCTTGATACGGTCTTCCAAAGAAAAGCGTTGCTTGGATTCTTTATCGTACACCTCTTCCACCTGATGCTTGAATTCTTTCAAATTCTCTCCAAAAGGTTTCAACAAATTACTCAAAGTTTCTGAACTAAGCCGGTTGAATGCCTCCGTCTTCTGCTGGAAAATCCGGTTAGCCATATTCTCAAACTCCGTATTCAGTTGCTTCCGCAATTTCTCCACTTCTTCCTTCTGATTCTCCAACCGTTCTTCCAGGTTGCGACGCTCTGCCTGTGATGTAGCCAGTGCACGACCTGCCTCTGCCCATTTCCCAGAAAGTTCATCGACCTGTCCACGCAGCCTCTCCGTATCCTTCCGATACTGCTCTGTCAGCAATTCAGCACGTTCCTTTTCCGCCTTCAGCAAATCCTGGGCATGCTGTTGGTTCATCTGTAACTCCGACCGCAAAGAAACGGACTTCCTCGCAGCCCATAAATAGCCCAGCAATCCTCCTACTATCACGCCAACAACCAAATATACAATTTCCATATTCTCTACTAATTTTCGAAACACCTATAAAAAAACACAGGTTTCACGAAACAGAAGTCCGAAGCATCTGCCTCTTCCGTCTTCTTCCGTGAAACCTGTGTCCTTTTTATTTATGATTAACGCTCACGCTTATCCGTTGATGGCAGCTACCAGTTCGTCCGGAGTAACCAGCGACTGTTCGCCGCTTGTCATATTCTTCAGCATGACTTTTCCTTCTTTCATTTCATTTTCACCCACAATGGCTACAAACGGTACCATCTTTGCATTGGCATAGCTCATCTGTTTCTTCATTTTGGCAGCATCCGGGTAGATTTCTGCACGAATACCAGCCGCACGTACCTGTGCCAATACCGGCAATACATACGCAGCCTCAGCTTCGCCAAAGTTGACGAACAGCAACTGTGTACCGTTCACCGCTTCTTTCGGATACAAATCCAACTGGTTTAGTACGTCGTAAATACGGTCAGCACCGAATGAGATACCCACTCCCGACATGCCTTCCATACCGAACACACCGGTCAGGTTATCGTAACGGCCACCTCCACTGATACTACCAATCTGTACGTCCAGTGCCTTCACTTCAAAGATAGCACCCGTATAATAGTTCAATCCGCGAGCCAATGTCAAATCCAGTTCTACTTCCGACTGAATACCCAGTCCGGCAATCGTCTTCAGGATAAATTCACTTTCTTCTACTCCCTTCAAGCCAGTCTCGCTGGCAGCCAGCACATTCTTCAACGTAGCTATTTTCTCTTCATTCGAACCGCTCAACAGAATAATCGGCTGCAACTTATCAATGGCTTCCTGCGGAATACCTTTTGATGCCAGTTCCGCATTTACATTGTCCAAACCAATTTTATCCAGTTTGTCGATAGCTACTGTAATATCTACAATCTTATCAGCTTCTCCGATAATTTCGGCAATACCTGTCAGAATCTTACGGTTGTTAATCTTGATGGAAACACGGATACCAAACTTCTGGAACACGGCATCAATCATCTGTACCAATTCCACCTCATTCAGCAGAGAGTTACTGCCCACCACATCGGCATCACACTGATAGAATTCACGGTAACGTCCCTTCTGCGGACGGTCGGCACGCCATACCGGCTGAATCTGGAAACGCTTGAACGGGAAAGTGATTTCATCACGGTGCATTACCACGTAACGCGCAAAAGGAACTGTCAGGTCATATCGCAAACCTTTTTCACAGAATTTGCTGGCCAATTTTGCTGCATTGCGGCTCAACAGTTCTTCATCTGTCAGTCCAGAAAAATAGTCACCTGAATTCTGAATCTTGAAAAGCAGCTTATCGCCTTCCTCTCCGTACTTACCCATCAAAGTAGACAGGTTTTCCATGGAAGGAGTCTCTATCTGCTGAAAGCCGTAGCGATAGAACACCTCGCGAATGGTGTTGAATATATAGTTACGTTTCGCCATTTCTACCGGCGAAAAGTCTCTTGTTCCTTTAGGTATACTTGGTTTTGTTGCCATAATGAATCAGTCTTTAAATTAACGGGGCAAAAATACGAATAAAATTTCTACCTTCCGCATACAAAACGAAAGGATTTCATGCTTACTCGCGACGATTCATATAAATCGTTACGTAGTAAATCAGCGTAGCCAGTGAACCCAAGGCAGCTACGACATACGTATAGGCAGCCGACTTCAAGGCATCCGTAGCCTGCTGATGATTAAACGCATTGGTAATTCCGGCACTGCTCAACCATACCAGTGCACGACGGCTTGCATCAATTTCTACCGGAAGAGTAATGAAACTGAACAACGTGGTCATGGCAAACAGACAGATACCGATAAGCAGCAGCTGAGGAAAAGAGTTGACCATCAGAATACCAGCTAACAACACCCAAGATACGATGGAAGAAGAAAACTGTACCACCGGGACCAAAGCCGAACGCATACGCAAAGGCGCATATCCCCGTGCATGCTGTACCGCATGTCCGCACTCGTGAGCTGCTACAGCTGCAGCAGCCACACTCGCACTACCATAAACCCCTTCACTCAAATTTACCGTCTTGTTCATCGGGTTATAATGGTCAGTCAACATACCCGATGTATGGTCACCGTCACGTCGTAAATACCATTGTCACGCAGCATCTTCTCCGCCACTTCCTTTCCTGTCATGCCATTGGTCAACGGCATCTGGGAATATTTTTCAAATTTACTCTTCAGGTTTGCCTGAACCAGGTAACTGATAATCGCAATACCTATAAATACAATCCAAATCAACATAATTTCTTCATTTAAATGTTATACTAATTCTTTAGCAAAAACCTTGCCAAAAGAAAGGTTGTCAGTCATTTCTGCCCAAAGATAAAGATTTTATTTTTCTATTCAGGCAACTTTACGTAATTTTGCTCCGTATTGAAAGAAAGACCATGATAGTTTGCATAGCCGAAAAACCCAGCGTGGCACGCGACATCGCTGATGTGCTGGGAGCCAAAAACCGAAAAGAAGGATACATTGAAGGAAACGGATACCAGGTAACCTGGACATTCGGTCATCTGTGTACCCTAAAAGAACCGCATGAATATACTCCTTCGTGGAAAAGCTGGAGTCTGAGCAGCCTGCCCATGATTCCTCCCCGCTTCGGAATCAAGCTGATAAACGACAGCGGAATAGAAAAGCAGTTTCACATCATCGAAAAGCTGATGCAGGAAGCTGAAATGATTATCAACTGCGGGGATGCCGGCCAGGAAGGAGAACTCATCCAGCGGTGGGTAATGCAAAAGGCCGGTGCCAAATGCCCGGTCAAACGACTCTGGATTTCCTCACTGACGGAAGAGGCTATACGCGACGGATTTGCCAACCTGAAAGACCAGGCGGAGTTCCAACCGCTCTACGAAGCCGGACTGAGCCGCGCCATCGGTGACTGGACTTTGGGCATGAATGCCACCCGACTATACACCTTGAAATACGGACAGAACAAACAGGTACTTTCCATCGGACGAGTACAGACTCCGACTCTGGCCCTGATTGTAAAAAGACAGCAGGAAATAGAACACTTCGTACCCAAGCAATACTGGGAACTGAAGACGGTCTACCGCGATACGGTGTTCTCGGCCATCGTACGAAAGAGCGATGAGGAACTGGCTGAAGAGGCTGAAAAAGAAAAAGAGAACCCTTCGGCCAAGAAGAAAACACAACCCGATGCCAACCGTGGTATTCCGCAGATTACCGACGAACAGACCGGAAAGGAATTACTGGAACGCATCCGGAATGTAGACTTTACCGTAACCGAAGTCAGCTCCAAGAAAGGAACGGAAGCGCCTCCCCGCCTGTTCGACCTGACCTCTTTGCAAGTGGAATGTAATAAAAAATTCAGCTACTCGGCCGACATGACTTTGCAGCTCATCCAGTCATTATATGAAAAGAAGGTGGCTACTTATCCGCGTGTGGATACCACTTTCCTGAGTGACGACATTTATCCCAAGTGCCCTAAAATTCTGGAGGGCTTGAAAGACTATGCCGTTTACACGACGGCATTAAGCGGAAAACCACTGATTAAATCGAAAAAAGTATTCGATAACAGTAAGGTGACCGACCACCATGCCATCATCCCCACCGGGGTACAACCGCAAGGCCTCAGCGACATGGAAAAACGGGTGTTCGACCTGATTGCCCGCCGCTTCACCGCTGTGTTCTATCCCGACTGTAAGTTTTCTACCACCACCGTCATCGGTGAAGCAGACCAGATAGAGTTCAAGGTAACCGGAAAGCAGATTCTGGAACCCGGCTGGCGCATAATCTTTGCCAAGGACGTTCCGGAAGAAGGGAAGGAAAACGAGGAAGAAAGCGTATTGCCTGCTTTCACCAAAGGAGAAAGCGGCCCGCATAGCCCGATGCTCAACGAGAAATGGACACAGCCGCCTCGTCCCTATACCGAAGCTACCCTGCTGCGTGCCATGGAAACTGCCGGAAAGCTGGTGGACAATGATGAACTTCGGGATGCCCTGAAAGAAAACGGTATCGGTCGCCCTTCTACCCGTGCAGCCATTATCGAGACCTTGTTCAAACGGCATTACATCCGCAAGGAACGCAAAAACCTGATTGCTACTCCTACCGGAGTAGAACTGATTCAGCTAATTCACGAAGAACTCCTGAAATCGGCCGAACTGACCGGTATCTGGGAAAAGAAATTGCGCGAAATCGAACGAAAAAGTTACGATGCAGGTACCTTCTTAGCTGAATTGAAGCAGATGGTCACCGAAATAGTCTACAGCGTACTGCGTGACAACAGCAACCGCCGTGTGACCGTTACGACTGATGACAGCCCTAAAATTCCGCTGAAAAAAGCAGCTGCCCCTAAAAACGGTGAAGAAGAGCCCAAGAAAAAAGCGGCTCCCCGCAAGCCACGGGCCAGCAAGAAAGCAGCCACTCCCGAAGCCCCTAAGGAAGACAACCTGCCAGCCGATGACAGCATCTTAGGAAAAGCCTGTCCTGTATGCGGCACGGGCATTATTATTAAAGGAAAGACGGCCTACGGATGCTCTCAGTGGAAAAACGGATGTAAATTCCGCAAGCCTTTTAAAGCGTGAAATATTTCCCGCCCTATATACTAAAACAAAAATTCCTGAAGAATTCCTGTTCACAAAGCAAACAAAGAATTTCTTCAGGAATTTTTATTATTAGTTTTTCAATATAACGTGATACTCTACCCCCTTCTCTGTCTGGAAGGTATATAATCCCTTATCAGACGCTGTAACAGGAACTTCCTCTCCCGAAGCAGCCTCTACTTTTTGAATCACAATATCAGGACTATAAATTGTGCATTCATTTCCTGAACCAGAGACTAATGTACACTCCTGAAGTACATGTTGTTTCCATTTTAAATTAAAAGTAAAGTCCCCTACTGCACGTAACCCATCTATACACCCTTCAGGCCATGCAGCAGGTAACGCAGGGAGCAACTGAATAAAACCTTGATGACTCTGTAAAAGCATTTCTGCCATCCCAGCAGTAGCTCCGAAATTACCATCAATCTGGAAAGGAGGGTGAGAGTCGAACAAATTCTCATATACACCTCCTTTGTCGTTATCCATACTTATTACAGTCAAAGAAGAAAGACTCAGTGCAGATTTAAGCAAACGGTAAGCATGGTCTCCATCCTGAAGACGGGCCCAGCAAGCTATCTTCCATGCCCGACTCCATCCTGTTCCCAAGTCACCTCTGGATAGCAAGGTTTGCTTTGCTGCCTCAGCATATTCTGGTGTTCTATAATAAGAAATTTGATTACCCGGATAAAGAGCAATTAAATTAGAAAGATGACGATGCTGGTTTCCTAAAGTATCCAGTTGCCAAGTATCATATTTCCATTCTTTTATTTGTCCCCATGAGCCAATTGTAAGTCCATTATCCAAACGAGCAAATTTGTCCTTCAATTCTTTCTCAAAAGCCTCATTCTGTTGTATTCCCTTTTGGTGGAAAACTTGTAAGGCCTGAGTTGTTTCACTAAACAGTTGCCAGATTAACTGCTGGGCATACGATACACCATCCTCCCACGGTCCTTGTTCCGGTGACCACTCATCAGGAGCAACCAATTTGCCATTTTCATCTTCTTTCAAACGATCAAACCAATACTCACAAGTAAGCTGCATAACAGGAAATGCTTTTTCAACCAAAAAGTTCACATCCTGTGTATAAAGATAATGTTGCCATAAATGCATGCAATACCAGGCATTAGCTGGCCGATTTATATTCCAGTCCGTATAGCCAAAAATATTGCTTTGGGTTTTAATTGCCCATCCTCTAAGTCCTTCTTCCTGAGCAACCTTCTGCCAGCTTCCATCCGATTTAAGAGCTTCTTTAAAAATATAATTCAAGAAAGGAGCATGGCATTCGGACAAATTACAATTTTCAACAGGCCAATAATTCATTTGTACATTAATATTACTGTGGATGTCGCACTCCCATGGAGGAGTATTATCATTATTCCATATTCCTTGCAAATTACTAGGCAAGTCCATGCCGCGCGAAGAAGCCAACATCAGATAACGGCCATACTGAAAGTAAAGCATATCCAGATAAAGACTTTCTTTATGGAATTTTACAAGTTCATCTGTAGGAATCACCGGTAAAGTTTCAGTTAAATCAAGTTTCACACGTTGAAACAAAGGACAATAATCTTTCATGTGACTCTGTTTCAACTGTTCATAACCTTTTATTGAAGCCTTACAAATCCGGTCAGATATACGAAGATGCAGTTCTTCAGATGTCTCATCTATGTAGGAAGGCGATGAAAGGCTGAAATTCGTAGCCCCCGTCAATAATAATGTCACGGCATCTGCATTCTTCACCACCAACCTGTCCCCCTCTATAAACAAGCTGCCTCCCTCATTCATAACCTTTAACTGAGCCTCGTAAGAAAGTAAATCCAGTTTATTCTGCAATAATAAGGTGGTATTATCCTTGCATCGTGTCACCCCCTCACGGCCATCCTTCAAAGTCACTGAAAAACTTAACTTTCCTTCATTGCCCAGTGTGATTAAACGGGCCACAATCATGCTATCCGGGTGACTTGCAAAATACTCACGTTCATACGTAACACCTTGCCAATCGAATGTTACACGACCTATTGCCTCATCCAATGAAAGTTCCCGATAATAATTCTCTACTTTACAAGAATCAATTCCTTCAAAATCAAGGAATACATCTCCAAAACTCTGATAAGCCCCTCGCAATTCCTGACTCCCAGACCACAAGGATTTTTCATTAAACTGTAGCTGTTCACGAGCTATTCCGCCCAAAAACATTGCCCCTAACTCTCCATTTCCAATCGGTAGAGCAGACTTCATCCAGTTTGTTGCCGGACGGTTATACCACAGCTTCATTTCAACAGTGGATTCTTGCTTGCAGGATAACATAAAAAATGTAATAACCCCGCATAAAATCGACACAAATTTTCTCATAAATATAAATTCCACAATTATTTATAATACAGTTCCTTTTACTAACAATTCTGACAAGATAGCTTCTTTCCAATCTGCAAATTTAATACGTATAAAACGCCCTGTATTTTTGCCCTTATCAAGAACTAACCGATGAGTTGTATCTGCTTTCTCAATTTGTGGATTATCACATATTGTATTCCAGCTTTCTTTATCATCCGAAATTTCTACTATATAATAAGACGGAGATTTCCCTGAAAGAAAACCGAGTTCTATCTCCTTCAATTCCAAAAACTTTTCAGTATCCAGTATCCAATAAGGTGAAGTATCTCCGTTGGCAGCTTTCCAATAAGTATCAGGATTCCCATCTGCCGCCATACCGGGTGCATGCCCCTCTTTACTGCTGCTGGCAAAAACCGGATTATTCCGGCCGAAAGTCTGTAACTCACTCATGCCCTGCTCACGTACAAAACGAACATAAGGGCGATATGATACAATTGGAGTTACTCCTTCACGATATACATTATCTCCCACAAATTCTATTTCAATTCGTGATTTTTCCAAACCGTCTGCACTTGCTTCAATCACGGTTTTCCCAGCATAATATGAACGGAAAGAGATGGCAGCCTGCCCGTCCATGATACGGATGTCACTTCCTTCTTCAAAACGAATGGATCGTCCTGTAGGAAATTCACCCGGACCTGAAATAACTTTCAAATCTACTGTAGGAGTAGAAGATACCGCTTTCCCTGAAGCATCACAAACAGTAAGCCATAGTTGTACATCATCTGTACCATCAGTCTTCACCCCCTTTATCTTACTTGCTTTTAACTTTAAACGTGCAGGATTATCTTTCCCCGGCCATTCAGGAGGTGCAATACCCGCATATTCATTCCGATACCAATACCAGGAACGTTTCGGAATACGGAAATAGTCCACAATCCCCATTTTTCCCAACGCACTTCCAGCAATACTACCATGGTCAAATCCACACCAGATAGCCTGTCCACTGCGCCATGAACGTCCTTTCCAACCTTCATCACGTTGTAAGTCACTCCATCCAGGAACGTATTCACCCGGACGGTCAGCCGTTACACTTCCATATTCTGACACCAGATTAGGAATACCCGGATTTTGAAAATCAGGCTGTGTGGCACCATCTCCATTATATCCGGCAAGGTCTCCAATACGGTCAATTCTTTCATCGGCTAAAGGACGTTGTGCTCCTCCCACGGCAGCTGGTCTTGTAGCATCCAGTTGATGAGCCAAATCCACCATCCGCTTCAGTAACCTACGTACTCCCGTCATTGCTTCCGGGGCAGAAAAGAATGCTTCATTGCACATACTCCATGCCACAATGGAAGGATGATTACGATGAATACGTATCATTTCACGCAATTGCTGCAAAGCACTCTCCTCAAAAGCCTGCTCATACTTTTTTTCTACAGGATAGGCGCTGCTGTTCCAATAGCCATCCGGCTTAAATCCTCCAATTCCCCAAAATGGAGCTTCCGACCAGAATAAAAGTCCTGTTTCATCACATGCTTGTGAAAAAGCTGGCGCATGAGGGTAATGCGATCCTCGAATTAAATTAAAACCAGCCTCTTTTATCATATTTACATCCCTGTACATTGCAGCTTCAGTTACAGCATCTCCCCAACCGGCCTGATCCTGATGTACATTGGCTCCTCTAATATAAAAATGATGTCCATTCAAGAAAAATCCTTTATCAGCCGTCCATTCAAACCAGCGAAAGCCAAAAGAAGTTTCCAAAGAATCAATCAATCTATCATTGTGATATACCAAACTTACAGCTGTATATAAATTCGGATGCTGCGGGCTCCATAAAGCCGGATAATCAACCGGTTTAGTCAACTGCATAAATATTTTCTTTCCACCGGCAGCCACCGTTTCCGTAGTCTCTACTGTGGCTACATTCTTTCCATTACAATCCAGAATCCTAGTTTGCAAACGATAAATTCCACTCTTATTACTCTCATTGCATATTTCCGTTTCAATCTTTACTCTTGAATAACGTCCTTGCTGTTCTGCCAAATCAGGAGTTGTGATAAACATACCATACCAGGAAATATAGCAATATCCTTTTTTCACCAGACGCACATTTCTATAAATACCTCCACTAAACACATGCTCCCCAGCTCTCGGAGCCACATCCGGTTTCCATAAATTGTTCACTCTTACAGCTATCAGGTTCTTTCCCTTTTTTATCCATGGAGAAATATCTACAGAAAACCCCGTATATCCTCCCACATGTTTCCCTGCCATTCTTCCATTGACAAAAACCTCAGCTTCCTGAAACACCCCGTCAAACTCCAGAAAAAGTTTCCTCTTCAAATCTGCCGCACTTAACTGGATCTGTTTCCTATACCATCCATAGCCAACATAAAAGTCTTTCGACATAAAATAAGGGATACTGAAAGAATGAGGAAGTCCTACATTCTCCCAAGAAGTATCATCAAAATCTTCTTGTTCTGCATGCTCATGATCTCCTTTGGAGTATTTCCAACATGAATTTATTAAAAGTTCCTCACGAGGCAAATCCTTCGCATATAAAGTACACGCACATATCCATATCAAAAGACATGAGAATATTCTAAAGTCCTTCATAAAATTCATAAATTTTACTGATAATACATTCCATTAACTATTTCACCCAATTCATATATTGGCAATCTTTATATATACTTTCATTGGTAAAAGGCCATACCTTTTCAATCAGCAATACATCCTTTAACCGATTCAGTTTATCTGCTGATTTTCCACTTTCAGCTATTGGAAGATATTCCGAATGTTCCATTGATCCCACTCCTCCTAATATAACAACATCCAGTAAATGTCCGGCATCGTCTATAGACTGAGAATACTCTTGCTCTGACAAATGATTCAAATTCACAGCCAACCCCATGTTAGCACTTACACCAATTTGCTGTAACATTTGTTTTTGCTGCTTTACGTCTGCAGCTATTCTAAAACGAGTATTAGTCAATAAAATTTTAAGTTGTCTCTGTCCTGCATACTCTGACAAAATCTTAAACGATTCTTTCATCTTATTGTAGATCTGCTGTTCAGAGTAATTAGCTTCAATAGGAGCCTGCGTAGTAAACAGTGCTCTTTTTAGTCCTAGATGTCCCATTTTACTCAACACATCCTTATAATAATCCATACTTCTTTCATAATATACAGGAACAGCATCACATAATGTCAATCCAGGAAAATGATTAATCTCTTCAATAAAACTAACAATGACCGAAAGTCCTATCTTATCCCACCATTTTTTCTCCTCCAGCAAAGCATCCAAAGATTTATTAGCAATATATTCAGCTGTTACACACACACCACCAAATGCATCAAAAAAGCAATCGACTCCTGAAACAGCTTTTCGTATATCTTTTTCATAACGCTCCAAGGTCAAAATATGATTTTCGTTAACCGGTAAAACTTTTTTATCGACTGTTACATCCAATTGCTTATTTACACACCTTTCACGCATTGCCATATAAACATCATCCCATTCCAGTATTGAACAATCCAATAACCTGAAATTCTTCCCATAAGACCAGTTAGAGTTTTCCGAAATAGAATCAATAAAACAAATATTATAATATGCCCTCATTTCATCTGGACACTGATTCTTATAAGCACAAGGAATTAACAATGAATGTTTTCCGTATAGCAACTGCAATTTCTTACTTATTCTATTTAAGTCATCTTTTGTACGCTGAAAAGCTGACTTCTGAATATCAAAAGTCCAATAACCAGAATCAAAGCCACTGCGCAAATCTGCAGCTATATCAAGTGACTGTAGCGTATACCACTCATTTTGGCGCGCCAAAGCCTTATCATCCATTTGCAAAACAGCCCTCCCATCAACAGCCACTCCATCAAAATAATCAAAAAAAGTAGGCATTGTCCTAATTACCTCTTTCAGGTACATCATATTATCGGTAGCCAAGTAGGAACCTGTTACGGGTGAAACCTGATTTATTTTTCTCATCACATTTATTTTTTCATTTTTCACCGTTACATCAAATAGACGAATATCCCCTCCATAGATATGTGATTCATCATCTTTACCTTCTACTTCTCCCTTCATCTCATGAGGCCAATACCCGGCACAACTGAAAAGCTTATTTCCTGTAGAAAGTTCATTTATTGTTTCTATATCACCTATATGTGATTCTATTTTAAATGGAAGACTTTTCAACGTATTATTATACACAGCAAGCCGATATTTTCCTTTACCTAAATAGTTTACTATATACCCTAAATCTTTACCTACCGAAAATAAATTTACAGATGAAAATAATTCATCCAAGATTGTTTCAAAATGGCTCAACAGACGATAAGGACGCTCCAAATAAGTATTAAACTCCCCTCTATGCCAACTAGAAGGAGGTTGTACTCGATAAGGTTGAGAATTTAAACCAAACTCTGTCAATGACAGAATTACCCGTCCCTTTCCTACTGGAATACACCAAACCGTAGGAAATTTTCCCACCTTAGCCATGATTTGCGCATTCTCAGGCAAATCAGCCTTATATAGTCTAAATGCAGCCTGCTCAACGATTTGTTCATTTCCTACTTTCACTTTAGTTCCTGCCGGGAACAAAGTATTTTTCTCTATAATTTTCCATTCCGGCCAAAAACGAGCAGCATTTTTAGCCGTAACCACAAAGGTTCCTCCTTGTAATACATAATCATTTATTTTATCAGTCAATTCTCTTCCTCCACTAAACAAATCACCAGCAGCTACTATCACTGGATATTGCTTCATTGTTTCTACACGAGCATCACTCAATAACGCGTCTACATTCTCACCGTAAGGAGTTGCGCACATGGCCCCAGTTTCATCATAAAAAAATCCACTTCGCTCATAATGTGGATAAAACATGCTGACAAGAGCATCCGTCAAATAATCTCCTGAGGAATATGGCATACCATTCCAAACGCGAAATGAAGCTGCAATATGAGAAGCAGGCATCCAACCTGAATAAAAATCATTCAATAAAGCAATCTGAGTAACCATAACTCCAGGCTGCCCATATTTATGTACAAAATCCACGCAATCATTATGCATTATCCCAATGGGAGAAAGTTTTCCACGATTAGTGGCCCAAGCTCCTTCACACCATCCATGTTCCATACTCAAAATTGTAGAATTATACATATATTGAGTATAATAAGAACGCTTCATAAGCGACAAACTTCCACCATTTTTAAACCCATTTTTATCATCATAAATTTTGCATCCCCATGAATCAAAAACAGATACATCACCATACCACAATATGCCATATTGCTTCCCTGCTCCCCTTAAATGCATGTATTGTACCTGTCCGTTAGTTATCTTATTCTGAGTCTCCGAACCAGCCAGCATAGTATATCCTTCTTTTAAAATGGGATGCCAATACCAAAGTACACTTAATGCACTGCACCAGTTTCCTAAATCACTTGCTACCCGATCAAAATAAGGTTGTGAAGCCAAGTATTGCTGTTTTTTATCAGGTATATAAGGTTCTATAATATGCCGATATGTAAAATTAAAACGTCCATCTTGTTCTCCTACATCAAAACCCGTGAACTTATTTCCTATATACCTCTGAATCTGATCTATCTGCCACTTCGGAACAATACATTCTCCAAATCCACCATATACAGGCATAGCAGATCCCGGTCCATATCCACCTATATTATGCACAAAGAAATTATTCTTCGACATAAATTGCAATCTCCGAGTGAAGTTCTTATCACACATCAATGAAAGTCCTGGCCTATATACATCACCTTTTACCTCAGCTACCTCTGTTGAATCTATAGGGGTGTTACGCCCCACTACAAACTGGGTCTTATTGCCAAAATCTTTCCACGATAGCGAGGGATAAGGCCTTCTATAATATTCAGGATAATCTTTCGGCTCTACCAAATAAGGATATATTGCAGGGGTTATTGTCAAACTTTGAGAATAGTTTGTCTTACACGTTTCCTTTTGTTCTATGGTTTCAGCAGCATACCCTTCAATACTGACAATCGGTAAAAAAGAAGAAAGCAGATATAAAATATAACGGTATCTCATAACACTATATAAAAAACAAATCAACACACTAGCTAAGAGAAATGTAATAAATAGCTTATCACATTTCTCTATAAACCTATAACAAATTAGAAGCCGCCACTCCAGATATAAGATATGGACAAATCATCTATCAATAAATTCATATTATCTAATTTTGATTCTATTGTAAGATTAAATGTGTCTCCTACCTTAATTAATCCCGTTTTATAACTAAACTTTGTCCATTCCCCAACATTAGAATAGACTTCATTTGTTCCAAAAGTTGAATACACATTAAAACTTCCATTTTCTTTTCGAGCCATAAAGCTTATCACATAATAACCATCATACAAAGCACCTCCCCAATCATGAAGAATCTGTAACTTACCTTCTTTTATTATTAATTGCTTTGAGCCCGAATATGCTTCCCCCGCTACGACTATAGGGCTTCCCTCCGTATAATATTGTGTACGTTCAGCTATTTCAGTCCAAGGTTGTATTACATAACCATCCTCATATTTTTCATAATTATCCAAACATAAATAAGCTTTGTTTCCAGTAGCCGAAATTCCAGTCTGTGAAATCCCATTATAATTATTTGAATAAAGTGTATATTCTGTGGGAACATCTGTAGCATCATAATCAATAAACTGATTTTCAACTACATCTGCATAAAAAACATCATTCTTATATAATTTATAAGAAGTAGCAAAACGCCCAGTTGTCCACGACAATACACATCCTCTAATATCATCTACCGAAGCTTCAAATTTTATTGGAGCACGTGGAATGATTCCATTTGGAATGCCCAAATATCCAGAATCTGAGGCATAAGTAGAAGAGCGCCATCCCATAGCATCCACTGCATAAACTCTATATTCAGTCAATGTATCAGGTGCTAAAGCATCTTCATAAGACTCTACATACAAACTATCTGCTATTACTTTTAAACCACGAACCAATGTATAAAATGCAGTTCCTTCAACCTTATCCCATTTTAAAAAGACAGAAGTATCCCCACGTGTAGCAGACAAATTCTCTGGTGAAGCTATTCTATTAATAGCATAATCTTCTTCATTACAACCAACATATACAAAGGTTCCAATAAACACAAAAACTATAAATAACAACTGTTTCATAATAAATTAATTTTATTAATACCCAGGATTATTAGGAGAAAGATTTGGATTTGCATCAATAGCACTTTGCGGAATAGGCCAAAGTTCATTCTTTCCAGAAACAAACACTTTATGAGATCCAAAATCATATTTTTCATCCGATGTGATTCCATTTATCACTTGATCAGCAATACCCCAACGACGAATATCAAAATATCTTAATCCTTCAAAAGCAAATTCCCACTTTCTTTCATTCTGTATCGTATTCATCATCTCAGATTGAGATTGTCCTCGAGGCACACGTGCAATACCGGCTCTATCTCTTACCTTATCTAATATGTCATAAACAGAATCGTCTATTTGTCCAAGCATTGTTTTAGCCTCTGCATACATCATTAACACATCTGTATAACGTAAAACAATAAAATCAGACTCATCTTCATTTGTCCAGTCTATTTTATCATCTTCATTCATATATCCTTTATTTATTGTTAAAGGATAATCATTTGCGCATTGAGCACTTATATTGCATACATATTCAGACGATTCATATAAAAGGCCATTAACCATTGAATAATCACCAATATAAAATGTGCTTTCAAACCTAGGGCCTCTATTCGCCCATTTTTGTTCCGGATCATAAGCTCTTGAACCCTCTTCCACTGTTTTACCATCAATTAAAGGATATGAATCTATAAATTCAGGTAATACAGAAACTGTTTCCCAAGAACCATTCATACTGGCTTCTGGCAGTCCTGGTAACTTACTACCAAACGTTGTATTAAAGGTGCTTCCCTGTTTATATCCTCCCGCAGTATATTTTAAGGCAAATAAAATCTCTTTATTATCTTCATTTGAATTTGAGAAAATGTCTTTATAATTATCCAAGAAACCAATTTCAGATGGATTTTGCTTTTCCAATTCCATTAATTCCAATGCACTCTTAATTGTATTCTCATAATCCTCTGCATATAAATAAGCTCTTACCTTCATTCCAATTGCAGCTTGTTTTGTTGCAATCCCTTCACGAGAATCATAAGGAGTAACTTCTAAGTTTGTTGCAGCCAATGTAAGATCTGGAATTATAATTTTTTCCATAATCTCTGAAAAAGGACTTCTTGGCAATTTTGATTCCTCAGAAGTATAAATCTTATCAACCAAAGGAACATCACCCCATAAACTTGTCAAACGAATATAACATAAAGCCCTTACAAAACCTATTTGCCCTGTTACATACTTTACAAAATCCTCATCAAAATTATCAGCTTTTGCCTCTATTTCTGCCTTAATTGTATTCGCCCATGAAATTGCATAGTACAAATTTTTATACACAAGATCTACATTTCCAGTCACTGCATTTAATTCTCCTCGTGAAATATCAAACCAAGGTTGTGTCCAACTGTTCTTCCACATACAAACATCCGCACAAACCTCCCAATACAGATTCCCAAAATATGCACCTCCAACAGCATCTGCATCCGTAGGCCGAAGTATTGCATAAAGCCCTGTTATAGCCTGATTAAAATCCTCTTGAGTATTAAAAAATGTCTCTTTTGCCAAAGAATCCTCCGGTTCCAACTCAATCCAATCATTGCAACTATAAAAGAAGCATGACATAAAACCCAGTACTAATAAATATATCTTTTTCATATTTCAATTCTATTTAAAAAGTCAAATCAATACCCATTTTGAATGTCGTAGCTTGAGGAATTCCTCCACGTTCTCCACTACTATTAGACCGTTCTGGATCAAATCCCTTATATCCTTTCTTTGTCCAAGTAAATAAATTTGATGCAGAAGCATACACCCTCAAACGGCTTGCTCTCAGTCTCTTACATATATTCTGTGGAAAAGTATAGCTAAATACTAAATTTTTCAAACGCAGATATGTTCTATCCATCAGAAAATATGTATTGGCATAAGTATTATTAGGACCATTATCTACCCACACTCTCGGTACAGTTTCACTAGGATGTTCAGGTGTCCAACGCTGTACCCAAAATTGTCCAAAATTGGAACCTTGGAAAGTTGGTGTATAATATTCGCAAGTTCCATAAGAATATGCGTCAGCAATCCCCTGAAAATCAACACTCAAATCGAATCCTTTATATCCAAATGACAAATTTGCCCCAAAAGTCCAAGAAGGATACTCAGTTCCTAAAATTTGCCTATCGTAAGCATCAATAGTTCCGTCAGGAGTCCCGTCAGGACCGCTAAAATCTTCAAAAATAAGATCTCCAGGACCAGCCCCACTCACATGAGGGCTATTATCTACTTCTTCTTGTGTTTGATAGATTTTTCCAGTCCACTTCACTAAATAATATGAATTGATAGGATTATCACGTGTAGTTATTTGATTTCCATTTATATGCCTATCTGCTTCACCAACCAATGTTGGATCTAACGAAATAACTTTATTTCGTATATATGAAGTATTTCCACTTATTGACATATTAAAATTATTAAATCTTTTTTGGTAAGTGGCCATAAATTCAAAACCATTATTTTGCACCTGAGCAAGATTAGTCATTACCGAGCTAAAACCCGTTTCATAAGGTAATGGAGTATTAAATAAAATATCCTTTGTTTTACGAATAAAATAATCTCCTTCAAAAATCAATTCTGAATCCAAAAGATGTAAATTAAAGCCTAAGTTTGTTACATTCGTCGTTTCCCAATGCAAATCAGGATTTCCATAGCTAGATGGCGTAACCCCTGTTTCTACAGTTTTTCCCCACACATAATTTGCATTATAAGCTATCTTTGCCATATAAGGAAAATTATCTCCACCATACTGATTTCCCAATTGCCCCCATGAAGCTCTTAACTTAAAAAAGTTAATTAATGGAACATTCTTCATAAAATCCTCCTGAGTTAACACCCATCCAGCAGAAAATGAAGGGAAAACACCATATTTATAGTTAGAGCCAAATCTAGAAGAACCATCACGTCGGATATTAAATTCAAATAAATATTTATCAGCATAGTCATAATTAATACGACCAAACTGAGACAAAATTGCATATTTAGATAAAGCACTTGAATTATCTTTCGTAGTAGGATCACCTGCACCTAAAATATGAATATAGTTAGAGATAAATTTACCACGGTATGCATCAAAATAGTTATTACTATTCTTCTCATAACTAACAGCTGCCATAGCTTTCAAGTTATGCTTGCCAAAATTCTTCTCATAATTTAATTGTACATGAGGGTTTATTCGATAGTTTCTAGAAGATGACATCTTTAGACTTGCATTCCCATAAAAATTATTTTCCAGGTCACTCATTGTACCATTGAAATAAGGATCCGCCAATAATTCCTTATAACGCCAGTTTTTTGTTGAAGGACATCCCTTCCATTCATTATAATCATAAACCTGAATATTAGCATTCAATATAGTAGTCAAATGAAGTCCTGGCAAAATATTCCAGTCCAAATAAGCAGTGCCAATAATATCATTACGAGTTTGATGTATCTCATTATATAAAAGTCCAGCCAAGGGATTACCACTTTGAACTTGTCCCGTATAAGATAAAGAATAACTATCAGGAAGAGCCAACGACCCATCATCATTATAAGCTGGATTTAAAGGAGAAGCTCTCATTATATCAAGTGCAAAGACCTCATTCACACTACCATTGGGAGTTCTTTGATTACCATAAGTATACCCCATTACAGCCCCAACGTTCAATTTTGGCAGAATTTGTGAATCTAATGTCAAGCGAGAAGTAATTCGTTCATAATTACCATCTGAAACAATAGATCCTTGATCCATATAACCTAAAGAAAAATAAAATTTAGTTTTATCGTTTCCTCCATGTGCACTAATATTATACTCTTGAGTAAAACTAGATCTAAAGATTTCGTCAAACCAATCTGTAGAACATGCCTCTCTATAAGAAGGTGTACGGTACAACTCCATTACTTCTTCAGAAAATGCAGGAGTTAATCCTGAATTGACACGTGCCTCATTCATTAAAAGCATAAAAGTCTCTGTATCTGTGACCATTTGAGGCTTACTCTGTTTGGTTATTTGAGATATAGAAAATCCAGCATTCACATTAAAAACTGCTCTATTTTCTGTGCTTCCTTTCTTTGTAGTCACAAGAATTACCCCATTAGCTGCTTGAGAACCATATATTGAGGCCGAAGCAGCATCTTTTAATACAGAAATATTCTCAATATCTGCAGGATTCACTACATCCATACTTGGCGATATAACACCATCAATTAAAATAAGAGGTGCAGTATTATTCAAGGTTCCCAATCCACGAATGGTAATTTGTGCACCATCATCTCCTGCAATACCTGAAGATTGTGCAATATGAACACCAGCAACTTTTCCAGCCAGACTTTGAGAGGCACTAGTAATTGGTTTACTTTCTAATTGTTTTGAATCCAAAGTAGCAACCGCTCCCGTTAAATTTACTTTCTTTTGAGTTCCATAACCTACCACTACAACTTCATCCAAAACCTCTGTATCTTCTGCTAATACAACCTTGACAAAAGTTTGCCCTTTCAATGCAACTTCTTTTGTTTCATATCCAATAAATGAAATTATTAAATTCTTTGCAGATTCATCCTTTAGTATAAAAAAACCATTCAAGTCAGTAATTGTACCTAAAGATGTATTTTTTATTTTTACACTAGCGCCAATGATTGGCTCTCCATTCACATCGACAACTTGCCCTTTTACTTCTGAACTTTGTTTTATTAAATTTATTTCATTATAAGATAAAGATTCAGAAGCCAAAAGGTAATCATGCCGTATCATAAGACCTTCCAACATTATCATAGAAAGGAATATACCAATTCTATTCAAAAGCAAACATTTTTTGTTTCTCATATAAACCATAGTTTAAGTTACAAAGCAACCAAATTAAATTTCACACATCATATTATTCATGCATTCTTTATATATGCAGTCATAACATTAATCAGCATTTTATGTCTGCGTAATTGAAGATGACATTACACTTTTTCTAAGCCATTGAAATCTGTTCATAACAATATTAAATTAATAGGTTCAAAAATAAAAAACATGTTTTTCTAGGCACAAAAGTAGAATGTATAAGCTCCCAAATGAGGAAGAAATCCGTCAAAAACAGGTAATAATAGGTTTTCAGCGTAAAAAGAGAAACATTCACCCTTTATGAGAAGTATCTTCTAATAAGGATAGTTGCATCACATATTGTTTGGGGGATATGTTCATTTTTTTCTTAAACGCATCACGGAAACTCTTTATATCATTAAAACCACATTTTACACAAACTGAACTTACATTAGTTTCACCTCCATTAAATAGTTGGACGGCCTTAAAAACTTTATATTCATTAATAAAATCCATTCCGCTCATTCCTGTCACAGATTTAATCTTACGGTAAAAAGATGAATGACTCATACCTAACTTCTCAGCCATAAAAACCACTCCAAGATTTGGATTCATTAAATGCTCATCAATAGTCTCCTTGCATTTTAATAAAAAACGCTGTTCCTCTTTCGTATAGTTTTTTTCTGACTTCGCCAAAGCATTTGCCATTACAACAGACTCCGTACGAGCCAATAAATAATCTATTCTATTACGTAAAAATTTCAATGAAACAGGCTTCGTCAAATAAGCATCCGCACCACTATCAAAAGCTACAATTTGATCCTCCTCAGCAATTTTCGCCGTTAACATGATTATCGGGATATGGGCCAATTCTTTATCTTCCTTCAAGGCTTCCAGAAAAGCCATTCCGTCCATTTTCGGCATCATTACATCACATACAATAAGGTCTGGAAGTTCTTTCCTTACCACAGTCAGTCCATCCATTCCATTATTCGCTTTCAATATCCTAAAATCTTCAATTAAGGAACGTTCCATCAGTTCTAAAATTTCAGGTTCATCATCTATTAATAAAAGTGTATGAGTAGCTGTTGGCGACATAGGTTGCGCATTAAGAAGTAAAGATTTTTCTTTTTCCACATCCGGTAAAACCTCCACTTCTTCTACCTTCTCCTCTTTATTTTCATCTTTCAAGGGAATAGAAAACATAAATTTTGACCCTTTCCCGAACTCACTTTCTAAATGTACTTCACCTCCATGTAATTCAACCAAATATTTTACAAAGGAAAGCCCAATACCATCTCCCATTGCAATCGATTGAGAAGAATCTACCTGAAAAAAACGCTCAAACACCATATCCTGAAATTCTTTCTCTATACCAATACCATTATCCTCAACTGAAAACATTACATTTTCTGATGTCTCATCAATAACAAGAACCACTTTACCACCTTCCGGAGTATATTTAAATGCATTTGAAACTAGATTAGTAAGAATTATTTCTAATTTTTCTGCATCAAAATTCAATCGAATAATAGTTTTTGCTGGTAAAAAATGAAAAATAATATTTTTTTGCTGACATAGAGATTCGTAGTCTGGTACAAGATCTTTGCAAAAAGATACGACATTCTGTGTATGTAAATCCAACTTCAGTTTTCCTTGCTCTAACTTTCTTAGATCAATCATGCGAGTAACTAATTTACTTAGCTTCATAGCATTACGATACATATTCATCAAATATGTACGAGGAACTGATACTATCCGTTTTTTTTCAGTCATTAATTCCTCTAATGGAGCTGTAATCAGAAATATAGGCGTACGTAATTCATGCGTAATATTCGTATAAAACCGTAATTTTGCTTCATTAATATTACGAGCTGTTTCTTTTTCTATCTCTTTTAATTGAACAAGGTGCTTAATATTCAATTCATGTTTATAAAACCAGAAGGCAGTTGCAATAGCTCCAGATAAGAGCAATATCCACAAGCACCAAGCCCACCCCGTTTGCCACCAAGGAGGAGTGATGACAATATATAAACAAGACATTTTATCACTCCATTTTCCAGAACTGTCTGTCGATTTAACATAAAATACATATTTTCCTGGAGGTACATTTGTATAGGAGACTTGCCGTTTCGTCCCAATCTCCTGCCAACCTTTTTCAAACCCTTTCATATAACACGAGAAACGGACTTTATCTGGGGTCAACATCTCTGGCACTGAAAAAAATAAAGTAAAGAAATTCTGATTATAAGCTAAAGAAACGCTTTTCCCCTCCATACCTAGCAAATGAACTTTACTACCTGAATGATTCAATAACTCCAATTCTGTAAAATAAACAGGACTAGTCTGATGCGTATAAACAATCTTTTGGGGTTCAAACCAAACAAGACCTTTTGTAGCGCCCATATACACAAACCGATTATCTTGTGCACAAGCATGATAATTAAATTGTCCAGCCCACAGATTATCCATTTTCCCAAAATGAACAAAAGAATCATGTTTCGGATCATATTTATATAAGCCATTATAAGTGCCTAACCATAAACACCCCACACCGTCTTCTTCTATACTCACCACTTTGTTATTTTGAAGTTCGATACGCTCCGCATAAGATATTATTTTCCCTTTCTGCTCGTCCATCCGATATAGTCCGGCAGACTCCGTTGATAACCATATAGAATGATTAGAATCCATAAACATATAGCGGATAAAATTAGAAGGAAGTGATACTTTCTCCGATTTTTCATGGTAATGCATACATATCTTTCTTGTTTTCCGATCCAATTTATATAATCCCGTATGCGTAGAACTAATCCATACAAAATCGCCATCAAATAAAATGGAAGATGCACTATAAACTCCATCAACCAATGTAAAAGATTCTGTCTTAGGATTAAATAAATAAACTACAGAACCTATAATCCATATATTCCCATCATTGCCCTGTTGAATATCCCACACCTGATTTGCATTATAAATCTTATCGATAGAAAAAAGATCATAATTTTTAAAAGTATGAGTAGTACGTGAAAAACGGCATAATCCCTTCTCATAAACTGCCATCCATATATACTGGGAATCTGCACATATAGACAAAATATTATTCCCCGAAATAGTACTATTCTGTTGAGAATAAACAGTCAATGAACCAGACTTTTTATCATATATATTTAAGCCACCTCCATCTAACCCTAAATACAGTTTATCTCCATCCGGATAAATTGCAGTCACAATATCATGGGATAAGCCTTCTTCATTCTTGGTCAAAGTATAAAACCAATCGTAATAAGATGAGTAAAAATTTACACCTCCACGATAAGTTCCTATCCATAAGCAATCTCTCCTGTCAACAAACAAAGCGTGAACTGCATCACTGCTTATATTCGAATTTTGAGATGTATAATTTACTATTTCTCCATCCTTTAACTCCACTATTCCTCCACCATCCAGACCAAATAATACCTTATCCTGATAATCCACAATTGCTTTTATATCTTTCAACGCAAAAGATTCTTCCACAATCTCTGCCAATTCGGAATTTATTTTAAAGGCCCTACCTGCATATCCAATCCCCGCACCCACATAAACAGTTTTCTGATTCTGACTATAATACATCATACAGCCACTTAGAATATGTTTATCTAACAATTTCTGGTTTACGATAGCTTGTTTTTGGGCATCAATCAAAAATAAACCTTCTGTACTATAGGCCAAAAATAGATTTTCCTTATAATTTGCAATAGCTTGCCAAGACATTTTTTTTCCATATACACAAGGTATAAAAACATATCCTTCTTTTTGAACCCAAATCTCATCCATAGTTGTTAAAACAAAGACAAGACCATTACAACAAATAATATTACGAATAGCTACGTCTATTCTTTTTTTCTCACCAGATGGAGACAAATAAACACAATCATAAAACAGATCTTCTTTCTGGGAATAACAAGAAAGTCCATTGGTTGTTCCTACCCATAAATAATCACCAACTGACAACAATGCTTCCACATGATTATCCACTATAGAATTAGAAGTATTCTTATCATGCCTATAAATAACGAACTCAGCCCCATCAAATCGACATAAGCCATTAAAAGTTCCCAACCACATAAATCCCCGACTATCCTGTGTAAAACATTTTACAGTATTATCCGGTAATCCATTTGAGGTATCTAAAATTTTAAAATCTTTTGCACAAAGAGAAACTGTAAAGAAATCTAGAAGTATAAAAAATAACAGTTCAATAAAATGTTTTTTTACAGCATTATTCATAGCATACACCTTTTTTGTTTACACAAAAATACGAATTAGCCAATCAAAAAAAGGTGGAAAATCGTCAAATATAGGAAGAAATTCGATATTATCAATTCAAATTCCAAGCTTCAGACATAAGCTTCAATACACATAAAACTTTATTACCGTACAATAGAGACATAAAAATATTACTCGACCAATGAATTAACAACGGTCGAGTAATTCTGCACACAATCCCTAATTAAAAGGGGGATTTATACATCCTATCATATTTACTAATATATTTCCATACTACCTCACAAACTTATTTCCAAGCCACCTTCTCACGGGTTCATCATAGAGCTTCAGACACAAGTATGCCAATGCAATACTTCCGAAATATACGACAGCTGCCACCGGCCAAGTGTCTTCCAACGTATACAACTGTTTCTCAATAAGCCATGAATAGAATACATACATAATAGGATAGTGAATGGCATAAAGCGGATAAGATATATCTCCCAGGAACTTACAGATAGCGGTCGACTGCTTGTCTGTCGTCTTGCCGGATGCCCCCATACACACCAATAGAGGAAATACCACCGCAATGCATATCATCTCGAACACGCCATTCAAGCATACCGGTGACTTACCTTCGATATAAGGCACACAGAAAAGTCCCAACAGGATAATGCTGCAAATCCAGAATGCGCCTCGAATCTTGAACGGACAGAAATTTCTTGAAATCAGCATACCTAACGTGAAAGGAAACAGCATTCTCAGCATGCCTCCCCAAAAGTTCAGCCCATCGAGCGTCCAGCCCACTCCTATCATGCCATAACCTACCACATCAAACAAAGCAAACCAGGAAAGCCCCAAACCGAGCAGTATGACCAATACTGTCAGTGCCTTATTACTTAAACGATGAATGAAAAGAGCGTAAAGTATATTACCTATATATTCAAAGAACAATGACCAGCTCGGTCCGTTCAAGGAAAACATCTCTCCGTTCCCGCGTACGTCATACCCGGCTCCCGGATAAGCCGGAATAAAGCACATTGCAAGCAAGAGTGCCAACATGACCGCGGAGGTCGCTACATGTGTACCATCCCATTTCACTCCCCCTTGCACAAAGAAAGCAATGCAACCGATTATCGCCCCCATAATAATCATCGGATGGAGTCGGATAAGTCTCCGCTTAAAGAAGCCTTTTAACGTCAAGTTCTTCTTCCACCGGTCATCGTACGCATATCCGATGACAAAACCTGAAAGTATAAAGAAGAAATCGACGGCCAGATAACCATGATTAATGACAGTAATGAGGGTACCTCCTCCAGCAAAAGAAAAACCTTCGAAAATGTGATAGAACACAACAAGCAGTGCGGCCACCCCTCTTAGCCCGTCAAGAAGTTCATAATGCGGTTTTGTATCTGCAAAAGCTGAAGATGAGATTCGATGATTCATATCGGGATAAATTAAACTGATTAGGATTTATACTATACATTTACATCGTGCAAAGATAGGGAATCTCATCCATTAAAAATTTGTCCTAAATCAAATTACTGTCTTTTGCTTCGCAACCTGCTGAGAGTAGAAAGGGTGATTCCTAAATAGGATGCAATGTATTTCAGATTTACCTTTTTGCATATTTCCGGAAATTGTTTCTGAAATTCCTCATAACGCTCCTTTGCCGGCAATGACAACCTCTCTTTATGGCTCCTGTGCAACCGTCTGTATTCATTCTGATGTATGATTCTCCCCCAGTTGCATAACTCCAAGTTGGTTTCCATAAGATTTTTGAGGTCACGTATATTGATTCTGTAGGCTTCCACTTCTTCCAGCGTTTCCACATATTCCTCACTTTTTTTGTTGTAATATAATTCATCCATGCTGAAAACAATACATCCCTCTGCTCCGAACGAGGTAGTGTATTCCTCTCCATCGACCACCCAATAGGCTCTTAAGATACCCTTCTCTATAAAATAAGCATACTTACAATAAATACCTTCCTTTATAAGTTGATACCTTTTAGGGAAACTGCAAGGTGTTAAATAGGATTCAAGTTCCTTTATGGTCAAATCGGACACCGGATATTGCTTTCTGATACTCTCTATTATATTTTTCATTTATAAGACTTGGTTTTCAATAAATAAAACTTGCATACCGAGCTAGGCAGCCCGGAAACACAACCGTATTCGTTTTTGTATTTTAAGCCACCTCAATCATAGCTACGATATACTTGGAGGATAAAGTTATAAAGATTTATAGCATAGCCGATAATTTCTATCAGGAAATTCCACCTCTCCCCACATATAATTACAAATTCCGAAAAGCATAATTCAGAACGCTTCGAAGAATTCTCTGTTTCACACTGCGGGATTTATATTTCACAGTGTGAAATATGTATCCCACAGTGTGGTTTTTGTATCCCACACTGTGAAACAGAGAATACGATTAAGCATTTACCACTTTATCTCTCTGTGTTTCAAGCAATTTACCTATCGGAATCGTAAAATTAGTTCTGTACCAGATTCTGCATCTTGCGAAGTATCTTCGGGAATTGCCAGAAGAAGAGCAATGTGCAACAAATAGCAGCCGTAGCATCCGAAACTGCTTCGGCCATAAATACGCCTTCCACGCCACAGAAGCGAGGCAGCACCAGAGCAAGAGGCACCAGCAAAATAACCTTACGCAGCAAAGCTATAAAAATAGAAATCCGTGCCTGACCAAGGGCTACAAACATATTCTGGCAGGCGCGCTGCAAACCAAAGATTGTCATTCCTGCCAGGAAGAGCGGCAGCACATGCTCTACGGTGGCTATTAACTCCGGATCGCTCGTAAATGCCGAGGCGACTACCGTAGGGAAACAAATCATCAGCAACATCAGGACAAAATTGAAAGAGAACATTACCGTCAGTACAATGCGGAAACAGTCTTTCACCCTCTGGCGGTCACCATGTCCGTAGTTGTAGCTGGCCACCGGCACAAAACCTTGGGCAAATCCTGTAAGTGGCACACTGACCAGCTGCATGGCACTCTGTAAAATAGCCAGGGCTCCTACGTATATATCGCCAAATTTCTCCAGACTGCCGTTCAACACAAATCCTACCAGACTCTCTGTACTAGCCATAATGAAGGGAGATACCCCCAAAGCCAACATCCCCCCGACGATACGGCGGTCGAATTTCAGGTAACATTTTTGCAAACGCAAAGAGGCACGGTCGGAACATAGAAAGCCTAACACCCACCAGGCGCTGCATGCCTGCGAAAGAATAGTGGCTAGTGCCGCTCCTTTTACGCCCATATCAAACCAGAAAATAAAAATCGGATCAAGCACAATATTCAGCAAGGCCCCAATCAAGACGGAATACATCGCAATATTGGGACGCCCCTGTGAATTGATGAACGTATTGAGTCCGGTAGAGATTTCCACAAACAAAGTACCCAGCAAGTACACTGAAAGATAATCTTCTGCGTAAGGAAGTGTAACGGCAGATGCTCCCGCAAACAGCAGAATAGGCTCCATAAACAAATAAGATACCAGCGAAGTCAGCACGGTAAACAGAATCAGCAGCATGAAACCGTTGCCTAAGAATTTCCCCGCACGCACCCGGTCGCCCTGTCCCAGTGCCATGGCAGCCAGCGGCGCACCTCCGGCCCCCACGATAGCCGAAAAAGAAGAAATCAGAATTACAATGGAAGTGGTCACTCCTACTCCCGCCAATGCATTTGTCCCGATTTCCGGTATATGACCGATATAAATACGGTCTACTATATTATATAGGAGATTGACGAACTGCGCGGCCACTGCCGGTAAAGCCATTTTGAAAATGAGAGGAAGCATCCGCTCCGTTCCCAGGCGTTCTTCGTACTGATTGTTCATTCTTGCTGCCATAGGTATTCTACAAAACGGCTGCAAAGTTACGAGTTTTTCGGGAGAGAAAGGGGAAAATGTAATTGAAAAGAAATAACCCTGCCTCCGGATTTGATTTACATCAACAAATTGGCCTTTTACAAGAAAAACATGCTATAAAACATATTTTGTAAAGAAAAAAGGTCTATATTTGCAGTGTAAAAAGAAAGGCTAAAAGAAAAAGCCAATAAAAAGTTTTCAAGGTAAATAAGGTAACAAGTACAACGGCCGGCTGGGAAGTCCGCTAAGAAGATTTAATTAAACTAACTAAAAAAGAAAGGGTAACAATTATGAAAAAGGTAAAAAACATTTTCCACAAGATTGCAAATGCAGATCCAATGATCTGGGGTTATGTAATGCTGAATGACGAAAGACGCAAATAAAACTGTGACGCTGACAAGTTCAGCATTTTAAAGACGAATCTGATAAATGCCGAAAGGCTTCTC
>ULYU01024617.1_pt1 | contig 35176 bp, 34 predicted proteins | sample 1962481 | NCBI WGS metagenome assembly ULYU01 (sample SAMEA4835872, study PRJEB28245) | human gut metagenome | biome: gut microbiome; material: fecal sample | place: Denmark | collected 2008 | reverse complement strand
CTGTTTATTATAAATATTGGTTCTTATCTTATTTCCGTCTCATACAACGGAACGCTATTCAAGCCACAACATTGTGTGTATGTTAGACGGTATTGGATTATAACTTTTGTATCAGATGACGGAATTTTATGAAATTTATAACTCCATCTTCTTTATATATTCAAATAATTCCTGTCCACTTGTTACTTCTACGTCTGGAACGATATCTCCTTCTGGCATTGGGCGGTTTCTGTGGTTGAACCAAATGACATGCAAGCCAGAATTCTTGGCTCCTACGACATCTATTTCAAAGGTATCTCCGATAAACCATGTTTCCTCTGGATCAAGCTTCATTTCTTTTTGAACGGTATGAAATGCTTTGACATCTGGTTTTGCAGCTCCGATGCTGTCTGAGATGAACATTGTTTTAGGATCAAACCAGTGGTCTAATCCTAATGTCTCTAATTTCTTTCCCTGATTCTTTGTTGTTCCATTCGTTAAAATTCCGATTCTGTAATTTTCTTTACAATGATCAAGGATCTGTTTTGTTATTTCTGGTACCTGAATATGCTTTTGGTAATAACGGTATCGTTCTTCGAATTGTTTTGCCACTTCTTTGCTGACTTCTACTCCAACATCTGCATATGTTTTCTGGACACGATATGCAAATTCTTCGTCTTCAGAGATTTTTCCTTCTCTTGACATGCAGAATGCTTCATCACTGTAGGTTCTTGATGCTTCAAATAATTCCTCACAGTCTGCATCTGTGCAGGCTGCCATCAGTTCTTTGTGGGCTTTTTCAAATGGTTCCATTAAATTATATAATGTATCATCTACATCAAAAATAATATTCTTCATCTTAGATCAATCCTAACTTCTTAAGTGCCATTGTAATTCCTTCTTCTTTGACAGTTCCTGTTACCATAGATGCGACTTCTCCTACTTTCTCACTATGACGTCCCATCGCGATTCCTGTTCCAACTGCCTGCATCATTTCTACATCGTTATCTGCATCTCCAAATGCATATGTGTCTTTCTTGTCAATTCCAAGTTTCTCGATCAGTTCTGTGATCGCATCTCCTTTTGTTACACCTTTTAATGTGATATCAATGAAATTTTCGCGAACATGTTTAGCGCAAGTAAATACATCTTTAAATTCTTCTTCAAAATCCTTCTTCACCTGAATATCCTTATAATTCATAACAAGTTTGCTGATGTGAGTGTTTTTTGTGCGGAATTTCCATGGCGCATACCATCGTTGTGGCAGATTAAAAAGTTTGCAGTGATTTTTGAAAAACTCTTCATCCATATGTAGATAATAACTGATATCTCTTGTCTCAAAATGAATGATCGTATCTCTTGGGAAATATTCGTTAACTACCTGAAATACCAATTCATCTGGAATACAGATGTCTCTGATCACTTCTCCCTCAACTTCTGTATGTGAACCATTACATGTGATCGCTCCCATAAATTTATCAATATCCATCTCTAAAAATCGCTGTGTTCTTCCTGAGCATAACATTGTCAGATATCCATTTTCTTTTAATTTATTCAATGATTCTACAGTTGTTGGTGTTGCTGTTTTAATCTCATCTACTTCATCAACTGTTGTTCCATCATAGTCAAAAAATACGACACCTTTGTACTTTTTCATAATTTTGCTTTCTCCCATTTTATTCATTTTTTATTTTCTCTATATATAATACACACTTTATTTTACTTTCTACAGCTTTTAATTTCAAGATTTTACCAACAAAAATACCAGATTCCTATGAATCGAAATCTGGTATTTTTATTTTATACTCACTTAATATATTTACTTTATTTCTATTTTCTGTTTCTGTTTTTCATTGAGAACTGCTTTCTGTTTTAAGAAATTAATCTTCGCTGCTTTCGTATAATCAACGCCTTTGAATGCATTGTAAAATTCAAGTACCAGCTGTTCTTTTTCATAATCTGTCCATGTGTCAATACTTCCACCATCTTTGATCAGGGATCTTCCCTTGTTATCTACGATAAATCTGCCCTCTAGTCCGTCTGTTAAGATTGCTCCGTCATAATCTAGAACTTTAAAGTAAATTCTCAGATTGTGTTTTTGTTTTTTTACATCTGCCACTTTTAATTTGGTATGATCACTGACTTTGACAATCTCATTTTTCTTCAGATTTAATACTGCTTTCTGTACTTTTCCATTCTTTGTTACCACAGATTGTTTTTTAACTGGAATGATTTCCAGTGATCTTGTGTGTGTATGTTTGAAAAACTGATAGATATCTTTGCTTTTTTCTGAATTAGTTTTTTCTTCATAGTAGAGATATCTTCCTTTATTATCTCTGATCACAAGATCATGTTTTTTGTCATTGCTTCGCAAGGTATTTCCTAATGGAGATATAATAACTCTGTCTACGATTGATTTCTTAGATCGTGTGATCACTTTTGTCTTCTTTGCGACCTTGCTTCGATCAACCGCAAGCTGCATAGACCAGTCACCTTTGGTATCCCATAAATAGTTGGTTTTAATATCCAGTTTTACTTTCTTTTTTAATTTTCCAGTAAGATTAAAACGATAAACTCCTTTAATCTTATGGTTGTTGATCCTGTAAGCTTCCGTTACTCCCGTTTCATATACTTCATCATTTGCTTTTCCATCAATGGAAATCTGTGGTCCAAACCATATACTGTTAAGGTTCCAGCGCTCTTGTAAACTATCTTTTTTAACTTTTTCAAGCTTTTCGGCTGTCGTTGTTTTATTTAATGACACTGTATAATACAATAATAAATTACCTTCATCCAGACCGACATTGTCAATTCTTAATGTAATTCCCTGATCTGTTCTGCTTATTCCTGCCTTTGCATTATTTTTTTGAATCTCGTTTAGTTTCACAGACCTTTGATATTGCCTGCTTCCATGTTTTGTGTCCAATTTTCCTGTTCCTAATGTGATCAATTTCGCACCTGCAAACACTGTCACTGTTGATAAAGATAATACAGCCACAAATACCACGGCATTTTTCCAGATTCTATGAATTTTACTTCTTTTTGTTTCTTCCGGCAATCCATCTAACAGATCATCCATCCTTTTTCTGGTTGATTCTGGCATCTGTTCCTGTATTTTTTCTCTCTTGATCCTTTTTCTTAACTCATGCTCCTTCATATGCACCTTCTCCTTCCATCTCTAATAAATCCTTTAATTGTTTTCTTCCTCTGGCAAGTCTTGATTTTACGGTTCCTTGCGGTATATCTAAGATTTTGGCGATTTCTTTTGTGGAAAATTCATCATAATAATATAAGATCAATACTTCCTGATGCTGTTTTGGCATTCTTAAAATATAACTTAAAATTTCTCCATCCTCTGATACCATATCTTCTGTCCAGTAATCACTGGAATGTTCCTGTTCTGGAAATTCAAACGGATCTGTTGGTTCCTGTCTCTTCCTGTTTCTTAAGATCTGATAACATTCATTTGCCAGGATCTGAAAGATCCATGCTTTGAATTTTCTTCTTGAACGTAATGTATCAATCTTTTCATAAGCTTTTAAGATGCTTTCCTGCATCGCATCTTCTCCATCTGCCTGGGTTCCCACGATACTTTTTGCAAATCGAAACATATCTGTTTCATACTGTCTGATATACCGACAAAATGTCTCTTTCTTCATTCTTACCTCCTCTCTTTTCTTTTTTCCCTCTTTTATTGATTCACATATTCGATGGATTTACTTGCCGTTTGGTTCCCTTTTTTTATTTTTTTAAAAAAAAGATGCATAAATCAGAAAAAGACACTTCTATCTTCTCTTGATAAAAGTATCTTTTTCACTACTATGCAATTCTCAAGGACTTTAAGACCTCTTGGAATGCTATGGTTACATATTATCTAAAATCTCGGTTAAGATCTTATTAACGATTCCAGGGTTTGCTTTTCCCTGTGTCGCTTTCATTGTCTGTCCTACTAAGAATCCGATAGCTTTCTTCTTACCAGCTTTGTAGTCTTCGACAGATTTTGGATTGTTTGCTACGATCTCTTCGATCGTTGCTTTTAATGCTCCTTCATCATTCATGGATTTTAATCCATGTTCTTCTACGTATGCTGCAGGATCAATATCTTCTTTGAATACTTTCTCGAAGACTTCTTTTCCTACGCTTCGGTTGATCTCATTGTTCTTAATCATCTCGATCAGTTTCGCAAGATGTTCTGGCTTAAATGATACATCATCGATATCCATCTCTGATTCATTGACCAGACGGATCGTCTCTCCCATTAACCAGTTAGAGACTTCTTTTGGCTCTGATCCAAGTGCGATCGTTGCTTCAAAGATATCTGCAAGGTGTTTTGATCCTGTGATGATGTCGATATCATAATCTGGAAGATCGTATTCTTCTTTATAACGGACTTTCTTCTCATCTCTGAACTCTGGCTGGGCAGCTCTTACTTTGTCCATCCATTCATCGCTGATCTCAATCGGTACTAAGTCTGGATCTGGGAAATAACGATAATCCTGTGCATCTTCTTTGGAACGCATTGCATAAGATGCTCCCTTCGTATCATCCCAACGTCTCGTTTCTTGTACGACTTTCTCGCCTGCTTCGATCAGATCGATCTGACGTTCCATCTCTCCTTCAATGGCTCTCTTGATAGCTTTGAAAGAGTTTAAGTTCTTCATCTCTGTACGTGTTCCAAATTCTTCTGCTCCAACTTCACGGACAGATAAGTTCACATCAGCTCTCATGGAACCTTCCTGTAATTTACAATCTGATGCACCTAAGTACTGAATGATCAGGCGTAACTTTTCAAGATATGCGATAACTTCATCTGCAGAACGCATATCTGGTTCTGATACGATCTCGATCAGTGGCACTCCAGAACGGTTAAAGTCTACTAAAGAATCTCCTGTCCATGGATCATGCACTAATTTACCTGCATCTTCTTCCATATGGATCTCATGGATTCTGATATCTTTCTTCACCCCATCTACATCGATCTCTACTTTACCATTTCGACAGATTGGTAAATATAACTGAGAGATCTGATAGTTCTGTGGATTATCTGGATAGAAATAGTTCTTACGGTCGAATTTACAGTTCTGTGTGATATCACAGTTTGTTGCAAGTCCAACTGCCATAGCATATTCTACCACCTGTTTATTCAACACTGGTAATGATCCTGGCATACCTGTACATACAGGACATGTGTGTGTATTTGGTGCTCCTCCGAATGCTGTGCTGCATCCACAGAAGATCTTTGTCTTTGTTGCTAATTCTACATGGACTTCAAGTCCGATGACTGTTTCGTAATTCTTGCTCATCTATTTAGCCCCTCCTTTAGCAATTGCTGGAGCTTCATATGCTCTTGTCTGCTCAAATGTATATGCTGCCTGAATGATCTTCTTCTCATTGAAGCAGTCTCCGATCAGCTGAAGTCCGATCGGCATTCCATTCTTATCCTTACCACATGGAAGAGAGATTCCTGGAAGTCCTGCAAGGTTGACAGAGATCGTATAGATATCTCCTAAATACATCTTGATCGGATCACTTAAGCTGTCTCCTAATTTTGGAGCTGTTGTTGGTGCGACTGGTCCTAAGATCACATCGTATTTCTCAAATGCTTTGTCAAATTCTTTCTTGATCAGTGCTTTTGTTCTTAATGCTTTTAAGTAGTATGCATCGTAATATCCTGAACTTAATACGAATGATCCTAACATAATACGACGTTTCACTTCGGCTCCAAATCCTTCGGAACGAGTCTTCTTGTACATGTTGTGAAGTCCTTCGTAGTCTTTGGCTCTGTATCCGTATTTGACTCCATCAAAACGAGATAAGTTAGAACTTGCTTCTGCTGCTGCGATAACATAATATGCTGGAATTGCATATTCAACTAATCCAAGGTCGAATTCTTCTACGATCGCTCCCTTTTCTTCTAATGTTTTTGCTGCTGCTAAAACGGCTTCTTTGACTTCTTCATCAAGACCTTCTCCAAAGTAATCCTTTGGAATACCGATCTTCATTCCTTTGACATCGTCTTTTAATGCTGATGTAAAATCATAAGATTCTAATCTGACAGATGTAGAATCTTTCTCGTCGTGAGATGCGATCGCTTCTAATAATGTTGCACAGTCTGTCACATCTTTTGCTAATGGTCCGATCTGATCTAAGGATGATCCATAAGCGATCAGTCCGTAACGGGATACTGTTCCATAGGTTGGTTTGATCCCTGTAACACCACAGTAAGATGCTGGCTGTCTGATAGATCCACCGGTATCAGATCCTAACGCCATGAAACATTCGTTAGCTGCAACAGCTGCTGCTGAACCACCTGATGATCCACCTGGTACTTTCTCTAAATCCCATGGGTTCTTTGTCACACCATATGCAGAAGTCTCTGTTGTACTTCCCATGGCGAACTCATCCATGTTTGTCTTTCCTAAAAATACAACTCCTTCTTTGATCAGGTTCTCAACTGCCTGTGCGGAGTATGTTGGTACAAAGTTCTCTAAGATCTTAGAACTGCATGTTGTTGTATATCCCTTTGTACAGATATTATCCTTAATTGCCATTGGAACTCCAGCTAATGGTCCTGTGTAAGTCCCGTCATCGATTCCTTTCTGTACTTCTTCGGCTCTCTTTAATGCACTTTCTTCATCGTAAGAGACATATCCATGTACATCACTTTCGGCTGCCTTGATCTGTTCAAGTGCTGCCTTTGTTGCTTCTACAACTGTGATCTCTTTGTCTTTGATCTTCTTGCCTAATTCTACGGCAGTTAATTCTAAAATGCTCATCTTCTGCCTCCTATATGATCGTCTTTGGCACGACAAAGGCGTTGTCCTGCGCTTCTGGTGCGTTCTTTAATGTGTCTTCGCTTCCGTCTCCATTCGTTACCACGTCTTCTCTGAATACATTCTTCACTGGAAATACGTGAGACATTGGTTCTACACTGCTTGTATCTAGTTCGTTTAATTTATCTACATAGTCGAGCATGCTTTCCATATCTTTCTTGGCCTGTTCTTTTTCTTCGCCAGATAATTCAAGCTTTGCTAAAATTCCGACATATTCAATCGTTGCATCATCAATATGATTTGCCATAAGTCTTCCTCCTGTTAAATTGCCTATAGAGTTAATGTTACCATAATTTTTATCTTTTTAAAATATAAAAATGAACAAAAGTCTGCCGTTTTTTCTTAAAAATGACAGACTTTTGCTTACTTTTTTTAAAAATTTAATCCATTCAGGATCTGATTTATAAAATCTTCTATGTGAGTGAATGCCTCTGGTACAAGATCTGCTAAAAATGACAACAGATAAAGAATAAAGACGATCACCGCCCACTTTCCTTTTTTTGATCTCTTCTTTTCTTTTTTATTTTTATAGGTTGATGTTTTCCTCTGTGTCTTCATTGACTGCGTCTTTGTATTCTTGATATTTTTAAAATCTGGATGTCGTTTTTCATCATGAATATATTTTGGCTGAGAAGTCTTTTTGTCAGTCGTTAATATATCCCAATGGCCATCTTTTAATATTCTTGACCGATCTAAGCGATTAAAATCATAACCACACATTGGGCAGACACCATTTCTTAACTTTTCTTCACAGATTGGACATTTCTCGTATTTCATAGGCCCTGCTTTCTTACTGATTCGTTTTTATCTTATGGAAATGGTATCATATAATCTTAGTGTTTTCAAGAATTGCTCGACTTTATCTGTTATATATCAACAAAAAAATATGGCAGATTTCTCCACCATATCTTTTCTAAATTAAATTAATTTCCACATTTTCTGGAAATGCACGAAGGGTCATTGTATCTTTTCCATCATTTAGATAAATTTCAATAAATGTATTATCATAATATATCTCAATGTTTTTGAGTTCTTCTGACATGGAAACTTCTCTTTGAATTCCGTATTCTGTACTAAACTGATGCTTAAGCGTACTTCGGTCTGCAACTATATGTCCTGCTGCCCAGTCAATCTTAATACTTAGATGATCTTCTTGATCTCCGATCTGAATTTCTGAGATCTGTTTATCTGTCAGATTGATATACCATGTATCTTCTTCTGGTTTAATTCTTTTACTGTCTATATCAAGATGTGCATATTCATTCTTAATATTTTCTGGCACTTCCTGGCATAACTTTCCTTCTTTGATCGTTAAGAACCTTGGCATTGTCAGACTATGGATCCACATATCTTCTTTTGCATATGGGAGTTCCTGTGCCCCACACCCAAGCCACGCAAACATCATTGGTTGTCTGTCTTTTCCATAGAATGCCTGTGGTGCATAAAAATCAAATCCTTTGTCGATCTCATCAAATGATTCCACATGAAATGTTTTATCTTCAAGATTTAACTCTCCGATAAAATATACACTGGAAAACTCATTGTGAAAACGTTCTCCCATTGGTGTACGTCCCATTAATGATAAGAATAAAACATCTTTTCCATCTATTTCAATGTAAGATGGACATTCATACATATAACCAAGCTCCAGGTCAATTCCTGTCAGTTCAATATTTCCCTGATATACCCAGTTTTCAAGATCTGTACTCTTATACAAAATCAATCTTGCCTGCCCATCGGTGCTTCCACCACCTAAAAGCATCCAGTATGCTCCTTCTTTTTCAAAGACAAATGGGTCTCTGATCTCCCCGATCAGTCCTTCTGGCTGTTCATCGATGATCGGATTGTTTGGAGATTTAAGAATTGTACCATCACTGTTCATAACTGCCATTGCCTGTTTTGGGATCTTTCCCTGTTCTGTCTTATAGTTTGCTGTATAATAAAGATAAAGCTTACCATCTGCTTCTATGGAATTTCCTGAATAACATCCATTTTTCTCATATTCCTGATCTGGAATGAGCATCTGATCAGACCGTTCCCATTTTATGAGATCTTCCGAGATCACATGTGCCCAGTGTTTCATTCCGTGTTCTGGTCCAAATGGAAACCACTGATAAAACACATGGTATTTTCCTCCAAAATACGCCAGTCCATTTGGATCGTTCACTAGTCCACATGGGGGATGAATATGATAGGATGGATGCCGTGGAGTATCTTTACAATACTCCATAAGCTCCTTTAAATATGCTTCATGGCTTTTTTGGATCGGTGTATATTTTTCTACATCTAAAAATTTCATATTATTCCCCGATCACGTCTTTTCCTGCTTTGACATTGATTCCTGTCTTAAATGCCACAGGTGTCTGGTTACCTTCATCCGTTTTGACAAATACGACGACTGGATTTAATCCTTTTGCTTCAATCTTTGCTTTGTCAAATTTGAGAATTGGCTGACCTTCCTTCACGTGTTGTCCTTTCTTTACAAGATATTCAAATCCTTCTCCATTCATGGATACTGTTTCGATTCCTACATGGATCAGAAATACACTATTGTTTGTTGTTCGGACACCGATGGCATGTTTTGAACCTTCCATCACTGTACAGATTTCACCTTCTGCCGGCGCTAAGACTGTTTCACTTGTTGGGATGATCCCCACCCCGTTTCCTAATACTTTTTCAGAGAAGATTCCATCTTTTACATCTTCAATCGCAATAACTTTTCCGTCAACAACTGCTTTGACTGGTACTTTCGCTGTCTCATCAATTGTTAATGCAGATTCAGCTTCTTCCTCTTCTTCACCATGTGGAACACCTTTTGTTTTATTATAAATAACGATCAGTACGATTGGTACGATAAATGCGATCAGGTTTCCAATGACATAAAATACTAATTTATTTGGTACTACGATCAGAAGTCCTAATATTCCTGTTAATCCCTGTCCAATGGCTCTTACGCCTGCAAGTTTCATGAATGCTCCTCCACATCCAGCTCCTAAGCAAGAACATACAAATGGGATCACGGAATATTTTAAGTTTGCAGCAAAAATGGCTGGTTCTGAAATTCCTACTAATGTTGGAATGAAACTTGACATTGCGATATCTCTGTCTTTAGAATGTTTCTTTGCTAACAAGTACATTCCGATGGCTCCACCACCCTGTGCAATGATTGATACAGACCAGATTCCCTGAATGTAGTTAAATCCTGTCGTAGCGATCAGATTTGCTTCAATTCCCTGAATCGCCTGATGTGTTCCTGTAACTACTAATGGCTGTAATAACGCTGCAAAGACAAATGCTCCAAATGCTCCGAAACTGTTGTATAAAACATCGATCACTGCTGCTAATCCGTTACCGATCATATTTCCAACTGGTCCGAATACTGTAAATAATGCTACGTTTGCAAAGAAAATAGTAATTGTTGGTACGAATACAAATGATACCACAGCTGGTACATATTTCTGTGCGATCTTTTCTACTTTAGACATAAACCATGCGGTTAAGATTGCTGGGAATACTCCACCCTGGAATGCAACTTTTGCAATTGCTAATGGTCCAAAATGCCAGTAACTTGCGGCAGATGGGTCTAATACGAATGTATTACGGTTTACAAGATCTGGATGTACCATAACGATTCCGACTAAGATACCAAGGATCGGATTCCCACCGAATCGTTTGACAGCACTATACATTACAAGGATTGGCAGATAATTAAATGTTGTTGCCATGATCGCTAAGAATTCTGCAATATCTGCAACAAGTTTGCTCTGATCTGCTAAGGATCCCTCTAATCCAAATAATCCATTGGCTGTCAATAATGCTTTGACACCAGTCAGGATCGCTGCTGCAACAAATGCTGGAATGATCGGAATAAATATATCAGAGAATACTTTGAATCCCTGCTGTAATTTTCCCATCTTGCTCATTCCTTCTGCCTTGGCATCAGACTGAGACATTTCTTTGACACCTGTTAATTCAATAAATGCATCATAGACATTGTTAACTGTTCCTGTTCCGAAAATGATCATCAGCTGCCCACTATTAAATAAGACACCTTTAACACCTTCGATATTCTCTAATGCTTTACGGTCATATTTTGTTTCATCATTTAAAATCAGGCGAAGTCTTGTCACACAATGTGTCGCACCTTTGATGTTACTGATCCCACCAACGTGATCTACCACATCTTGTGATATTTTTTTGTAATCCATCTATACTTGTCTCCTTTATTTCTCTCTTTTTATTTGTTTATTTTTGTTGCTATTTTTGTGTTTTTTGCTTCTAGTGTACCATCTGTCACTGTCAGTGCCAATCCATTTCCTGGATGATCACATAATCTTGCATTTAATGCCGTTCCATTAATATATAATGTTGAAATATCCTGGTCTATGATCAGACAGATTTCATATTCTTTGTCTGCTTCCAATTTGATCGGACGCTCAAGTCCAATGTTAAAGCACTGATACCATGGATAATTTGGACATTTGTTAAAGACAACTTTATTTTCTTCCACAAAGAATCTGTATTCATATGAAACTTCTGTTTCTTCATCTTTGTAAAATCTGATAGAAAATTCTTTCGTTCCTTCTTCAAATTTTACAGTTGTTTTGAATGCTGCGATGCTTCCTGTATCTTCACAAAGAAGTGTTTCTTCTTTTGTGTCAATCGTTTTCATACAAGGGTTAAATAAATCTTTCCAACCATCGAATGCTTCCATCATCTGGTCTACCGGTTTTACCCCAAGTGTTCCATCTTCTTTCTGGAATACTTCGTGTGGCACGAAAGTTCCTCCCCACAAGTATGCGTTCTTGTCATCGTTATCGATTCTTGTTGGCACCCATCCAAAAAGTACTCTTCGTTCTCCATCAAATGCTGTACGTCCTGCATAGTATGCTCTACCGTCAAATGCATCATCAAATGGTGCTTCCCAAGGCCCGTATAGGTTCTTGCTTCTTCTGTAATGGATTTTATTACCCTCACTGTATTCTGAGAATACAAGATACCACCAGTCTCCCATCTTAAAGATCTCTGGCATCTCAAACATTGTGTAGATTCCTGGTGCCCAGAAATCTCCTTTAAATTCCCATTTCTTTAAATCTTTTGATGTGAAATGTACGAGACGTCCTGTCTGTTTTCTCTTATCTTCTCCCTTTCTTGCTCCAAGGATCAACAGATATTCTTCTCTTTCCTCATCCCATAGGACAAATGGATCTCTCCAGTTTCTCTTATCATATCCTTCCTGTGGAGGAATCTCTAATGCTTCTTTCGATTTCTCCCATGTGATCCCATCTTTGCTTGTAGCATGAAGCAATGTCTGTGATGTCTTTCCTGCCTTTAAGAATTCTCTATTATATCCTGTATAAAATGCATGAAATCCTGCCTCTGTTTCAAAAACACTTCCTGCATAGATGAACTGATCTGCTTCTTCATCCGTTCCACGCATTAAGCTTTCTCCATAGTCTTTGTAATCTACAAAATCTTTTGTTGTTGCTAATGCCCAACCGAATGGTTCTCCAAAAGGTCCTGGATTTCTTGTATCTCTCTGATGATATACATAAAACTGACCTTCTTTTCCATAAGGCATAATATCTCCTACCCAAATACCTTCTGGCTGATAATATAACTGATACATAATTTAATCCTTTCTTTGATTTACCTTGTTGATTTCTATGGCTTTATTATATGTCAAACGTTTTCATATGTCAATCGTTACCACATTTATTTTTGCATAAAATATTAGGAGGATTTTTGGTAGTTTTGCACAAAACTCATTTTATTTTGTACGTTCTAACATATTTTTAGGCATCAAAAAAAGGAAGAGTAGTATTTTCTCTTCCTTTTTTATTCTCCGTTATGTTGTCTGTCCTTCCAGTAATTTTACTGGAAGATCCATGCAGCTTTCTGCTGTTTTTCCTTCGATCAGATCGATCAGCTTATCCACCGCTACCTTTGCAATCTGTTTAACTGGCTGCTGGATCGTTGTCAGTTCTGGAACAAATCCTAAAATCTGCTTTGTTCCATCTACTCCGATGATCTTTAGATCTTTCGGAATATTGATTCCTTTTTGCCTTGCGACATGAAGTGCGATCACTGCAAGCGAATCATCTCCTGCAAAAATACCGTCAATCTCAGGGTGTGCATTTAACATATCATAAATAAGTTTTTGCTTCTCCACATTCTCCATGATGAACGGTACTTCTAAAATCATCTGAGGAAGCCCTACTTTCTCCATCTCTTGAATATAAGCCTGACTTCGATTGTTACCTGGCATCTTTAATTTACTGTTTCCTCGGATACATAAAATGTGCTGACATCCTTTATCGATCAAATGTCTGGTTGCCATCTGCCCTGCTGCATAGTTATCACATGAAACGACTGGAATATGTTCTCCAAGATAACGGTCAATTCCTACGACTGGCATCTTTAACTTGGAGTATGTCTCTACGACTGCGTTATGTGTTCCAACGATCATTCCATCTACCTGATTGCGTCTTAGCATATCAATATAGGCTTTCTCTGTATCCATCTGATTTTTGCTGTTACACAGAAGCATCTTATAATTTTTCTGTGATAAATAATATTCTATCTGTTCTACAACTTCTCCATGAAATGGTGATGTTACAGTAGGAACGATAACCCCGACAAAATACGTTCTGTTATTTAACAACGCTCTGGCAATCTCATTTGGATAATAATTGATCTCTTCCATAGCATCATATACTTTTTTTCTTGTTTCTTCGCTGATGTATCCTCGGTTATTTAATACCCTGGATACTGTTGTGGGAGAAACTCCCGCTACTTTTGCCACATCTTTTATTCCAGGTTTCATTCCATACCTTCCATTTCTAACTTATTCTTAAAGTATCCCATCTTCTCGAAGCAGCTTTCCTACTTCTACATATTCTTCTCTGCTTCCCTCAAGATATTTGATCTCGTCCTCTGTCAATGTACGTTTGACTCTTGCTGGACTTCCCATAACTAAAGATCTATCTGGGATCACTGTATTTTGTGTTACAAGACTTCCTGCCCCGATCAAGCAGTGATTACCGATCTTTGCTCCATTCATAACAACAGATCCCATCCCGATCATGGAATTATCTCCGATCTGGCATCCATGGATCACGCTGTTATGTCCAACTGTCACTCCATCGCCGATTTTTACACTATTCCCTTCATCTACATGGATCGTACAATTTTCCTGTATATTACTCTGATTTCCGATCACAATGGACTCTTCTCCTTCACAGCGCATTGCTGTAAAGAACAGTACCGTAGATTCTTCTCCTATAGTAATATCCCCAACTAAAACAGTTTCTTTTGCTACTTTTGCTGAATCAGCGATCTTTGCCTGTTTGTAATTCATGTTCTATCTCCCGATATTCTTTTTATTGCTCTTCTGAGAGTAGTTCATTCTTCCTTCTTTCCAACCCTTCTTGTCTGTCTTATCCCAGTCTAGATTGTCTCCGAAGATATATCTTGTCATCCATAATAAGCTGACCGTTGGAACCACTACCCATAATACTCTGTATTTAAGTTCCATTAAAAATGGTAAAAATGCCAGTTCTGCTGATAAAATGGCGGCAGCTAATATTGTCATGATCACACACATTTTATAGAATACGTTACCATCCATATATTGTCCTAAAAACATTCCGATCAATGATACGATAAACATCAGGATCAGAACAGCCCAGAGAACCTTTTCAAGTTTACTTGTTACTTTGTTTGTTGTTACTTTTTTCTTTCTTCATCTTGTATAACCTCAATCTCTACTTTCTATCAGAAGCAGTTTTCCTTCACTAAATGAAATGATTCCTTCTTCTGCTTCTAATTCATTACTGATCGCGAGCGATTGCTCAAACACTAATGTATGGTCTTTTAATGGATATTTAAATCCTGTTAGTGTGACACCTCGTGCCTCATATATTGGTATCAAGGATACATATTTACCAAACTGGTCTTTCTTTGATATTGTATCTTCATGATTTAAAACCCTGATACGATTGTTTGCATCAACAAGTTCTGCCTTCACACCTTTGCTGTGTGCGTAAAACAACTGTCCAAAATTGCCCATAACATGATCGAGTCTTGTTCCAGTTCCACCTATCATAAGGATTTCATCTGCACCTATCTCAATTGCTTTTTGTATTGCAAGTCCTGTATCAGTATCGTCTTTTTCACATGGTACGATAATCTTCTTGTCTGTTGAAAATTCTTGCATTATATCCTTACTGCAACTGTCAAAATCACCTAAAATAATATCTGGTTTTATATTCAGTCTCTTAGCATAAAGCAGTCCTTTATCAGCTGTAATAACCTGATCTGGGTTCCATTTACTGATATAGTCTTTCGCGAAATTTTCTTCGACTGTTCCGCCTGTTAAAATCAATACTCGCATTACCATTTTCTCTTTTCTTTTAGTTCTGTATAAATATTTACATAATTATCATAACGGATCTTTGAGATCTTTCCCTCTTCCAATGCCTTTTTCACTCCACAGTCTGGTTCATGTGTATGACTACATCCCTGGAATCGGCATTCATCTTCATATGGTACGAATTCCTGAAAATAGTCTTTGATCTCATCTTCTTCAAACATATGAATGAATAAAGAACTAAACCCTGGGGTGTCTAGGACATACGTATCTTTCTCGATACGTATCAGCTCTGAATGTCTTGTTGTATGACGCCCTCGCTTGATCTTCTCACTGACTTCCCCTGTTTCCATCTGTGCCTCTGGCTGCAGAAGATTCATCAAAGATGATTTTCCGACCCCCGATGGTCCAGCAAGAACCGTCGTCTTACCGTGGATCAGTTCCCTGATCTCGTCAATTCCTTCTTCTTCCTTAACGCTGATAAAACGAACGATATGTCCACAGTTTTCGTAGACTTTCTCTAATAATTTCAGTTCTTTTTCTTTTGCAAGATCTACCTTGTTAAAGCAGACGATCACAGGAACATCCTGTTTCTCCATCATCATCAGAAAACGATCTAACAGATTATAATTTGGCTTTGGATTCTTTGCTGCAAATATGATCAGTGCCTGATCTACATTTGACACAGCTGGACGGATCAGCTCGTTATGTCTCTCATAGATTTTCGTAATATTTCCTTCCTGCTCTGTCTCATCTAAAATATCGATTTCTACATTGTCTCCGACTAACGGTTTCATCTTCTTGTTTCGGAAGATTCCCTTTGCCTTACATTCATATAATTTATCTTCTGTCTGTACGTAATAAAATCCTGCGATTCCTTTTATGATCTTTCCTTGCATGAAATATCTCCTGCACCTGCTTTTCCTTTATTCTTCATCTGTTGTTGTTGATTCTTCATCCGCTGTTGTCGCTGTCTGACGAGGTCCAAGACTGACATAGATCCCAACGGCTGTTCCCTTCTTAACCTTGCTTCCAGAACTGATCCTCTGACGAATGACAAGTCCTTTTTCCACACTGTCACTATATTCTGTTAAAACACTTCCCAATGATAATCCGACTCTTTGCAGTTCCTGACTTGCTTCAGATTCCGTGTAATAACGAAGATTTGGAACGCTGACCGTCTGATCTTCCTTCTTGCCTTTGCTGACTGTGATCACAACAGTTGTATTTTTCGAAACTTTGCTTCCATGTGATGGAGTCTGAGAGATAACTTCTCCTTTCGCAACATCATCACTGTAAGCTTCTTTTATTGAGACTTTGAGTCCTGCTGCTTTTAATTCACTCTGTGCACCAGACTTTGTCTTACTTCGCACATCAGGTACTGAAACTTTATCTTCGATCTTCTGTCCTTTGCTCACAACTAACTTGATCGTTTTTCCTTCTTCTAATTCCGTATCGCTTTCTGGATCTTGCTGCATGACCAGTCCTTTTGCATACGTATCGGAATATTCTTCTGTCACGTTGATCTTGAACTTGTTATCAATCGCCTCTCTAGCTGCTTCTAAAGACAATCCGATATAATTATCAACTGTGTATTTTTCTGTAGTATTGTGATGTTTGGCTTCTGTTGTTGCTGCGATCGTACTTTGTGTTGTTGATTTTCCTGATTTGAATAATCCAGAACTTTTGACAACAAATACGACAATAGAAATCAAAATGATCGCACCTACCACTGCTGCAAGAACAATGACAAGTTTCTCGATCTTTGAGTTCATTCCTGTTTCTTCTTCCTCATCATCCTCTTCCAGATATGCATTGCTATCTGAATCTTCCACAGGCTGTGTGTCATCATTTGTCTGGATTCTCTGTGTCAGTTCGTTCTGATCGATCATGATCGTTGGAGAATCATCAATCGTTGGAACAATTCCCACATATTCACCAGAAGTATCTTCAAACACGAGTTTCAAATCTGCGATCAATTCATCTGCTGTCTGATAGCGGTCTTCTGGCTTCTTCATTGTACATTTTAAAATGATCTTCTCTAAACTATCTGGTATTCCATCTCTGATCTGACTTGGCGGTGTGATCTCATTTTGCAGATGCATCAATGCGATCGTTACACCATTTTCATGATCAAATGGCACATGTCCTGTTACCATCTCATACATCGTGATACCTAAAGAATAAATATCACTTTTTTCATCACAGAATCTTCCTTTTGCCTGTTCTGGAGAAATGTAATGCACAGATCCCATCGCTGTTGCTGTTGATGTAACGGTATTGCTGCTTGTTGCCTTCGCAATTCCAAAGTCTGTGACCTTTACATTACCAATCTCTGAAACTAAAATATTCTGTGGTTTAATATCTCTATGAATAATATGATTCTTATGGGCATGTGAGATCGCTGACGCGATCTGCAGGGAAATCTCTACCGTCTCCTTCGGAGATAAATACCCTTTTCTTCGGATATATTCTTTCAGAGTCATCCCTTCTGCAAGCTCCATAACAATATAATTGATCCCATCTTCAATTCCAACATCGTATACATTCACGATATTAGGATGAGACAGCCTTGCAACTGCCTGTGCTTCTGTCTCGAATTTCTTTAAAAATTTCTCATCTTCTACGTATTCACTTTTTAAAACCTTCACTGCGACGTTCCGGTTTAATTTATGGTCTTTCGCCATATAAACGTCTGCCATTCCACCGCTTCCAACGCGCTTTAGCACTTCATAACGGCCTGACAGCATCGTGCCAATCTCTAACATCTATCATTCACCTCATCTCTTTAAATCCACAATTACCAATGAAATATTGTCTTTTCCTCCGTACTCGTTCGCACGGGTGATCATCTGGTTGACCTTATTGGCAATCTGACTGTGATCAAGAAGAAGTTCCTTCAATTCTTCGTCGGATATCATATTGGAAAGTCCGTCACTGCACAAAAGCAAATATCCATCTTTGGCATCAAACTCAAAGAAATCTGGTGTCGCCATTACGGTACCTAGTGCTCTTGTGATGACATTCTTCTTTGGATGGAATCTTCCTTCCTCTCTTTCCATGATTCCTGCATGAATCAGTTCTTCCACATAAGAATGATCCACTGTAATCTGTGTTAATTCTTGATTTCCATAATATAATCTACTATCACCAATATTCATAACCGTTACTTTCCCATCAGAGATGGTTGCTGCAACGAACGTTGTTCCCATTCCCCTATATTCTTCATTACTCTGGCTTTCTGCGATCATTTCCTGATTCACAGATGCAATGGATGATTTCATTAATTCGATCGGATCGGTCTGTTTCGATTCCTCGATCAGCTGTACAAATCGTTCCACTGCAAAAGAGGAGGCATGCCCACCGGCACGGTGTCCTCCCATTCCATCTGCCACGATATAAAGATTTTTTAAGTTTCCAACAGGCTGGTCATGAAAGAAAATCCTATCCTGATTCTCTGTCCTTACCTTGCCTATATGTGAAGCTCCTACGGATCGCATATCGTTCTCCTTTACAATCTTGACTGCAGTTTTTTTCTTCTAAGCTGTCCACAGGCCGCATTGATATCTGCGCCCATTTCTCTTCTTATGGTAACATTTACACGATTTTTTTCAAGTATCTTTTTAAATTCCATAACGGATTTCGGCATAGATTGCTTAAAATCACGCTCTTTGATCGGATTAACTGGAATCAGGTTTACATGACATGGAAAACCTTTCAATCTGCCTGCTAATTCTTCTGCATGAACTGGCTGGTCATTAACCCCTGCCACAAGGCTGTATTCAAATGTCATCCTGCGGTTTGTCTCTTTAAAATAATAATGACATGCATCTAGCAACTCATCGATTGAATATTTCATTGCAATCGGCATCAGTCCTCTTCTCATCTCATCATTTGGTGAGTGAAGAGAAATGGCTAATGTGATCTGTAAATGTTTCTGTGCAAGTTCTTTGATCTTTGGCACGATCCCGCACGTTGAGATCGTAATATTTCTCTGACTGATATTTAATCCATCCTCTGATGTGATCAGTTCTAAAAATCTCAATACGTTATCATAATTATCCATCGGTTCCCCTGTTCCCATCATGACAACATTGGATACTCTTTCTTCTGTATCTCTTTGAATATAATAAATCTGTGAAAGCATTTCAGATGGCGTCAGATTACGATCTAATCCTCCAAGCGTAGATGCACAAAACTTACATCCCATACGGCACCCTGCCTGAGATGAAATACAGACAGAATTTCCATGTTTATACTTCATCAAAACACTTTCGATAATATTCCCATCATATAACTCAAATAAGTATTTTCTTGTACCATCGATTTTTGAAATAAAGCAGTCTACAGGTTTTACATCATAAATCTCCTGCGTCTGTTCGATCTTTTCTTTTAATTTTTTTGGTACATTATTCATCTCATCAAGAGACAGAGCAAGATGTTTGTGAAACCATTCATAAATCTGTTTTGCACGGAATTTCTTCTCACCAATGGATTCCATATATTCCTGCATCTCCTGAAGTGTCATTGATTTTAAATCCATAACTTTATTTTCTCCTTAATTTACCAATAAAGAATCCATCACATGGATGTATTCCTGGCAACAACTGAATAAATCCTTCTTGGGCAGTTTCAATCTTTAGATCCTTTGGCAGTTCTTTTGTAATATCAACTGCTTCAAAATCAAAGTGATCAAGGATCCATCGGAAATTTTCTTCATTCTCTGCTGGATTGATCGTGCAGGTACTATAGATCAATGTACCTCCATGCTTGACATATTGCACTGCATTCGCAAGAATCTCTCGCTGCAACTTCACAAGATCCTTCATGCCTTCTTCTGAAATGTGGTATTTAATATCATTTTTCTTTCCCATGATCCCAAGTCCTGAACATGGTACATCTGCGATCACAACATCCGCAGCCTCAATATGTTCTTCATCCAACACTCTCGCATCAAATACTTCGGATTCCATATTCGTAAACCCAACACGGTCGATGTTATCTTCGATCAGATCTGTCTTGTATTCCGTTAGATCCCTTGATAACACTCGCCCGCTTCCCTTCAGCTGATCTGCAACATATAAGGACTTACCACCTGGTGCACTGCAAAGATCCATCACAAACTGCTCTTTCTGGACACTGGCAAGTTTGGCACACAACATGGAACTTTCATCCTGTACATAACAACTTCCTTCACGAAATGCTTTCAAACGATACAAAAAATCATAATCTGAGATCTGCACTGCATTTTCGATCAAACTTCCATCTTCTACTGTAACGCCTTCTGCTTCCAGTTCTTTTCTGACAGCTTCTTTCCCACCCTTGGAAATCAGACAACATAATGTTGTTTTTCTCTCTTCCAGATAAGAAGCTATGATCTTCTCTACTGTTTCGTTATCATATGTCTTCTGAAAGAATTTTATGATCCATTCTGGAATAGAATAAGCAACTGATAAATATGTCTCAAGATTCTTCTCTCTTGATGGATATTGGATCTCATCTTTCTTCCTTGAAATATTACGAAGTACACCGTTCACAAAACCTGATAATCGGGAAAATCCTCGTTTCTTTGCAAGTTTCACTGCCTCATTACATGCAGCAGAATCTGGAACCTGATCCATATAAAGAATCTGATAGATTCCCATACGAAGCAATGCACGGATCAGTGGTTTACATTTTCTGATCTTCGTCTTTGAGAACTGATCTGCAACATAGTCGATTGTGATCTGACGCTCTAAAGTTCCTTCCACCAGTCTTGTAAAAAATGCGCGGTCTCTTTTTTCAGAAAACTGGTATTTTTCTAATACATTTGAAATTGCGATGTGTGATAATTCTTCTTTTTTATCTACTTTGATCAGTACATCCAATGCACATTCTCTCGGATTTTGCATCGTATCATTCTCCTAATTTTGTTCCGGCTTCTACCTGATATCCAAGTAAAAATGCCTGTACCTGCATACGTTTCTTTCCTGCCAGCTGAATCTCATGAAGTGCAACATCATTGCTTCCTGTTGCTACGATGATCTCTTTTTTGTTGACTTCTACGATCGTTCCTGGTTCTTCTTTACTCTGTGCATCAAGCACATCTGCTTCCCAGACTTTCATTGTCTTTCCATCTAAGGATGTATAAGCACTTGGCCATGGATTCATTCCACGGATCAGACATTCGATTTCTCTTGCTGATTTTGTGAAATCAATCTGCCCCATATCTTTACTTAGCATTTTGGCATAACAGCTTTCTTCGTCATTTTGTTTTTCTCTGACGGCTGTTCCATCTTCTAATTTCTTTAATGTTTCTAATAATAAATCTGCTCCTAATACCATCAATTTATCATGCAGAGAACCAGCTGTTTCTTTCTTATCTAAAACAACTTCTGCTTTATCGATCATATCTCCGGTATCTAATCCTTTTTCCATATACATGGTTGTGATTCCTGTCTTTTCTTCTCCATCAAGGACTGCCCACTGGATCGGTGCTGCTCCTCTGTATTTTGGAAGGAGTGATCCATGAACATTGATACATCCATACTTTGGAATATTTAAGATACTTTCTGGTAAGATCTGTCCATAAGCAACAACAACGATCACATCTGGGTTGAGGTTTTTTAACTCTTCAATGAATTCCTCATCTCTGGCTCTCTGTGGCTGATATACTGGGATATCATATTCCACTGCTTTTTCTTTGACTGGAGGAAACTGCATCTTCTTTCCTCTACCTCTTTGTTTATCCGGCTGTGTCACAACAGCAAGCACTTCATGGTGATCGATCAGTGCCTGTAGTGTTGGTACTGCGAACTCCGGTGTTCCCATAAATACTGCTTTCATCTTATTCTACCTCTTCCATCGTGACGTCTCTTGCTGGTTCTTCTGCTACATCTGGATATAAAATTCCATCCAAATGGTCTGTTTCATGGCAGAGTGCTCTTGCAAATAATCCAAATCCTTCTACTGTGATCGGATTCATATCTTCATCAAATGCTTCACAGATCACATGATCTGGACGTTTCACAACTGCTACTTTTCCTGGAAGGCTTAAACATCCTTCTTCTCCTACCTGCTCTCCTTCTTTCAGTGTGATCACTGGATTGACAAGAGTTACACATTCTCCCTCTTCTCCAGTATCAATGACTACGATTCTTTTTAAGATTCCCACCTGAGGTGCTGCAAGACCAACACCCATTGCTTCATACATTGTATCATACATATCTTCTACTAATGTATGCATTCTTGGTGTCATTTCTTTTACTTCTTTACATTTTTTTCTTAAAACATCGTCTCCTAATACTCGAATCTGTCGAATTGCCATAATTGTTCTCCCTTTCTTTTAATAACTGTTCATTGGGTTAAAATCAAAATTGACCAGTAAATTTTTCCTGATCTTATTTAAATCGATCCACTGTTCCAGACGGTTCTTTGCTTTCACCAGTGTCTCGTAATCTTTATTCTTAATATATATCACTTTGCGGTATTGATCATTGATCTTGCCAAATCCTGCCTCGCTCGGCCCGATCACCATCAGATCCATATGTTTTACCACATTTGCCATCGCATCCATTACTTTATCAAGCCATGCTTTATCTTCTCCTGATGCAAATACGACCAACATCTGCCATTCTGGTGGATATCTCATCAAGCTTCGGTAGCTGATCTCTTCTTTGTAAAATGCGTGATAATCCTGTTTGGCTGCAGTCTGGATACTGTAATGTTCTGGGGAATATGTCTGGATCACTACTTCTCCTGGTTTGTCGCCTCTTCCTGCTCTTCCCGCAGCCTGTGTCAATAACTGGAATGTTCTTTCTCCTGCCCGGTAATCATTGGCATGCAGGGAAAGATCTGCTGCCAAAACTCCTACCAATGTTACATTCGCAAAATCATGTCCTTTGACGATCATCTGTGTTCCCACTAAAATATCTGCTTCTCCATCAGAAAATGCCGATAAGATCTGTTCATGACTATTTTTTCTCTTCGTTGTATCCATATCCATACGAAGCACTTTTGCTTGTGGAAATTCTTTGTATAATGCAGCTTCCACTTTCTGGGTTCCAAGACCGAATGTTCCAATATACGGGCTTCCACACTCTGGGCAAACCTTCAGCATCGGCTGTTCATATCCGCAATAATGGCAACGCAGTCTTCCATCTCTGTGATATGTCATAGAAATATCACAATGAGGACATTCCATGACATGACCACAGCTTCTGCATGAAACGAATCCCGCATAACCACGCCGATTTAAGAACAACATGATCTGTTCGCCTTTATTCAAACGATCCTTTATCAGTTCTTTCAGTCTTCGGCTGAACATGCTGCGGTTTCCCGCTTTTAATTCTTCTCTTAGATCTTCAATATAGACTTGCGGTAACACTGCTTCTTTGGCTCGTTTTGTCAACTCCCACAGCCGATAAGTTCCATCCAGTGCATGTTTATAACTCTCAACTGATGGTGTTGCCGAACCTAAGATCACCGATGCACCTTCCATCTGTGCTTTCTTGATCGCAACTTCTCTTGCATGGTATTTGGGAGTTTGTTCACTCTTGTAACTGCCTTCATGTTCCTCATCGATCACAATCAGCCCAAGATTCGGAAATGGAACAAACAATGCAGAGCGTGGTCCAATGATCACATCCACGTCCCCCCTCTGTGCACGAAGCCACTGATCGTATCTCTCACCTTTGGATAATCGTGAATTCAGAATTGATACACGCTCTCCAAATCGTTTGGTAAACCTTGTAACCGTCTGATAAGTCAGTGCGATCTCTGGGATCAGGACGATTGCCTGTTTTCCTTGTTTGATCACTTCTTCGATCGCTGCGAGATAAACTTCTGTCTTCCCACTTCCTGTGATTCCATGTAAAAGATAGGTTTTGTGGTCTTCTCTTAAAAAATCTTCCCGAAATTCATCGATCAGTTCCTGTTGCTGTTCATTTAACACATGCACTCCTGCTTTTGCTATACTGAACTCTCCAGGATTCCGGTAATAATATTCTGTCACAACATGAAGAATTCCTTCTCTTTCCATGCTGTCTACTGTACTTTTTGAAATCTTTAGATCTTTCGATGCCATTTCCCATGAGATCTTCCCATAGTCTAATAAAGCTGCAAGAAGTCTTGCTTTCGCCACATAATGCTTACTGAAATATTCATCAAGCATCGCTGGTCCATGCACTTTCTCAATGCATAGCTCAATGTATTTTCTCGCTTTTCGTGCAACTTTTTCCTGCACTGGAAGTACGGTTTTTAATGCCTGGATCATTGTTGATCCATAATTCTCTCTGATCCACGCAGCTAACTCGATCATATTTGACTCCACACCAACATGATCCGTCTCAATCCTTAAGATTTCTTTGACTTTACTCTCATCATAGTCAACTGTCCGTGAAAGGTTGACTACATATCCCGTCTGTTCCTTATTAGAACGTCCAAATGGGACAACGACTTGCTGTCCCACCCGAATATCCTTGATCATGGAAAAAGGCACCTTATAGGCAAACACCTTATCCAGTGCCTCATGTGAAATATTAATAATTATATCCGCATATAATTTTTCCATAGATTATTTGATTACGTGACCTTTCTCTCTTAAAACTTTGACCACTTTATCTACTTTCTCACGGCAGATCTCATGGCTTCTTGCCTCAACCATAACACGTACTAATGGTTCTGTTCCACTTTCACGTACAAGAATTCTTCCTTCATCTCCAAGTTCTGCTTCTACTTCCTTAACTGCTTTCTGTACGTCTTCATCTGCCTGTGCAACTGCTTTGTCATATACACGGACATTTTCAAGGATCTGTGGGAAGATCTCAACGGGTTCTGCTAACTGTGCAAGGCTTTGTTTCTGCTCGATCATTGCTTCCATGATCTTTAAGGATGTTAAAATACCATCTCCTGTTGTTGCAAACTTGCTGAAAATGATATGTCCAGACTGTTCTCCACCTAATGCGTGACCATTCTTCACCATATTCTCATTAACATATTTGTCTCCAACAGCAGTCTTCTCATAAGCAATTCCTGCTGCATCAAACGCTTTATATAATCCAAGATTGGACATTACAGTTGTAACAACTGTATTATTGTTCAAGTCTCCGTGTTTCTTCAGATACTGTCCACATACATAAAGGATCAGATCTCCATCGACAACCTGTCCATTCTCATCGACTGCGATACAACGGTCTGCATCTCCATCATATGCAAATCCAACATCTAAGTGGTTTTCTTTTACATATCCCTGTAAGATCTCGATATGTGTAGATCCACAGTTTGTATTGATATTTGTTCCATCTGGTTCATTATTGATCACATGTGTCTCTGCACCAAGTGCTTTAAATACATTCTCTGCGATTGCAAATGAGCTTCCGTTAGAGCAGTCTAATCCGACTTTGACACCTTTAAATGATCTTGTTGCTGTAGAGATCAGATATCCGATATAATGATTTCTTCCGGCTGCATAGTCTTTTGCTCGTCCAATCTCTTTCTTTGTTGCAAATGGGATTTCATGGATCTCCCCATCAATATATGCTTCGATCTCATTTTCAACTTCTGCTTCCATCTTATGCCCTTTGGCATTGATCAATTTGATTCCATTATCATAGTATGGATTGTGGCTTGCTGAGATCATGATCCCGCAGTCAAACTGTTCTGTTCTTACGACATAAGCCACACTTGGTGTCGTTGTTACATAAAGCATATATGCATCTGCTCCAGATGCTGTCAATCCTGCTACTAAAGCATTCTCAAACATATAGCTGCTTCTTCTTGTATCCTTACCGATGACAATCTTTGCTCTGCTGCTTGACTTCTGGTTAAAATACCATCCAATATAACGTCCGACTTTATATGCATGTTCTACAGTTAAATTTATATTTGCTTCTCCACGGAACCCATCTGTTCCAAAATATTTTCCCATCTTAATACTCCTTGCATCGTATCGTTTTTGTTTTTACCACCTGACATTATACCATGATTACGATCGTCTATCAAATATAGAATCAATGAAGTTTTTCTTAAATATCTGCTTCTTTTCTAAGCCCGATCAGTTCTTCTCTTGTTGCATTTCCTGTTTCCAATGCGTTTTCCCTCATGACTTTATAAAATTCTGCCCATGTTGTATTAACATACGGATTCACATATAAAACTCCTACAATCCCAAATGTGATCGTTGATAACAGATTCCATCCGATAAATGACAGATCAAGTACGAATGCATTCCATTTTTCTCCATCCATCATATTTTTACTGATCTCAAACGCTCTCTTCCTTGATATCCGAGGGTTTTCCGCAAGAATGTAAGGGATCATTTTATATTCATAACTTTTCACGATTCCTGGTATAATTAAACACAACGTCCACAGCACTGTATAAAGATCCCTGCAAAAGATCGTAGCAACATTTCTTAAGTATGCACCATTGAGGAATCCATCAACGATCAATGCGATTCTTGTCTTATGTTCGCTGTTCTCCTCATAAAAACGACAGCCTCCAACTTCAAACAGATTTCCTACAAAAATCTTAAACAACAAACCTACACTAAAGGCTGTTATGATCAAGATCAGAATAAATGACACATACATTCCATTATACATCGGACCTATCAGATTTTTATAGATCATATCACCTGCAACTCCAAAAAACGAAAATAATGTTTGTATCAAACTTGATGCCGCATCACCATTTCCTGCTGCTATATTACTTCCTTCCTGCAGGGAACCATTCCCTGCTGCATTACCAGTTCCTCCCGTTAATGCTGTCACTACAAGTGTTGCAAGCACGACGATCCAATAATTGCGATGCAGTGCTGCCTTTCCTCGTTCCTTCAATTCACTTCTTGTCCACATATTCATTCACCTCTCCTTTTTGTAAATTGTTTTGATCCTAAAATCATTTTCATCATAACACAAAAGCAGTACACCTGCTACAAAAACAAGTGTACTGCTTTTTATTCTTGGTTTATTATGCTTAAAAGAAAATCTATTTTACAAATTCTTTTACCTTGGCAGCGATACTGTCACCATCTAATCCGAATTCTTTGATCAGTTCTACTGCTGGTCCTGAATGTCCGAATACGTCATTCACACCGATCTTTAATACTGGTGTTGGAAGCTGTTCAGATAATACATCACATACAGCACTTCCTAATCCACCGATCACAGAATGTTCTTCTACTGTAACAACTTTACCAGTTGCTTTCGCTGCTTCTAATACAAGTTCTGTATCTAATGGTTTTACAGTTGCCATATTGATTACCTGAGCATTGATTCCTTCTGCTGCTAATTTCTCAGCTGCATCTAAGGATTCAGCAACACATAATCCATTAGCAATGATCGCTACGTCTGTTCCTTCTCTTAAGACTTTACCTTTTCCGATCTCGAATTTGTAATCTTCATCGTTGATCACTGGTACAGCCAGACGTCCGAATCTCATATAAACAGGTCCTTCCATCGCTGCTGCAGCTTTTACTGCTGCTTTTGCTTCAATATCATCAGATGGAACGATCACTGTCATTCCAGGGATTGTACGCATTAATGCAATATCTTCACAACACTGATGTGTAGCTCCGTCTTCACCTACGGAAATACCACCATGAGTAGCTCCGATCTTAACATTTAAATGTGGATATCCAACAGAGTTTCTTACCTGCTCGAATGCACGTCCTGCTGCAAACATCGCAAAACTACTTGCAAATGGAGTCATTCCTGCTGCTGCAAGTCCAGCAGCGATACCAATCATATTACATTCTGCGATACCACAGTCAATATGTCTTTCTGGAAAAGCTTTCTTAAACATTCCTGTTTTTGTTGCAGCGGCTAAGTCAGCATCTAAAACTACAACATTAGGGTTTTCCTGTCCTAATTCAACTAAAGCATTACCATAGCTTTCTCTTGTCGCAATCTTCTTTACTTCTGCCATCTTACTCGCCCACCTTTTCTAATTCTTCCAGTGCCTGTTTACATTGTTCATCATTTGGTGCAGAACCATGCCATGAAACCTGATTCTCCATAAAGGATACACCTTTACCTTTGATCGTCTTCATAATGATCGCTGTTGGTTTTCCTTTGCATTCTTTTGCCTGTTTGAACGCATCAGCGATCTGATCAAAGTCGTGACCATCAATTTCAACCACATTAAAGTTAAATGCTTCGAATTTAGCTCCGATCGGATATGGAGAGTTTACTTCATCAATTGGTCCATCAATCTGTAATCCGTTGTTATCAACGATAACTACTAAATTATCAAGTTTTCTGGATCCTGCAAACATTGCAGCTTCCCATACCTGTCCTTCCTGGATCTCACCATCACCAAGAAGTGTATATGTACGATAGTCTTTATTCTGAAGTTTTGCAGCAAGTGCCATACCAACTGCGGCAGAGATTCCCTGTCCTAATGATCCACTAGACATATCTACGCCTGGAATCTTCTTCATATCAGGATGTCCCTGTAAGTAAGATCCTACATGTCTTAATGTTAACAGATCTTCTTTTGGGAAAAATCCTCTTTCTGCTAATGTTGAGTAATATCCAGGAGCTACATGTCCTTTAGATAATACGAAACGATCTCTGTTTTCATCTTTTGGATTCTTAGGATCAACGTTTAACTCAACGAAATATAAATATGTAAATACATCAGCTGCTGATAAAGATCCACCCGGATGTCCGGATTTGGCAGCATGTGTTGATTTAATGATACCTTTGCGAACCTCATTTGCTGTTTTCTTTAATTCTGCGGTTGTCATTGTATCTACCACCCTTTCTTATTCTCCGAATACTGCTTTGTAATCTGCCTGGAATTTAGCAATTCCCTGATCTGTTAATGGGTGTTTCATCATCTGTTCAAATACGTTGTAAGGTACTGTTGCAATGTCTGCTCCCATCTTAGCACATTCTGTTACGTGGATTGGGTTACGTACACTTGCACAAATGATCTGTGTATCGATATCTCCTGCTGCATCAAAGATCTCTCTGATGTCTGCAATTAAATCTAATCCGTTCTGAGAAATGTCATCCAGTCTTCCTAAGAATGGAGATACATATGTTGCTCCAGCTCTTGCTGCTAATAAAGCCTGATTTGGATTGAAGATCAATGTCAGATTTGTTTTGATCCCTTCAGAAGATAATACCTTTGTAGCTTTTAATCCTTCGATCGTTGTAGGAATCTTAACTACCATGTTTGGATGAATCTTAGCGATTTCTCTTCCTTCTTTGATCATTCCTTCTGCATCAGTTGTTGTAGCTTTTACTTCACCACTGATAGCTCCATCTACAATAGAAGTGATTTCTTTGATCACATCTTCAAACTGTCTTCCTGATTTAGCGATCAGTGAAGGGTTTGTTGTAACTCCACAGATAACTCCCATATCATTTGCTTTACGAATCTGATCTACATCTGCTGTATCCACGAAAAATCTCATAACTTACTTCCTCCTAAAACATTGTTTGTTGTTTTGTTCGTTGTTTTGTTTATGGCTTTATTTAAACATGGATAAAATGTCTTGTCAAACTCGAAAAACTGTCAGATTTCAGCAATATTCATTGAATTTATTAATATTTTTCAACTTTATTAATAGTACATGGTTTTTCGTTTTTTTTCAAGATGCTTTCTTCAATTTCTTTCAATTAAAAAAAACTCGTTTTTCCTTGTTTTTCCGTAAAAAAATATGCTATGATAAATGTAGTTTTAATTAATAATTATTATTTTATTACTAATATTTCTGTTTTTTATTAATTGTTATTAATTAATTAAAATAATTTTGATTAAGGAGGATTTTATGGGTTTAAAGAAGAAAGTAACGACCAAAGACATTGCAGATTACGTCGGTCTTTCCCAGTCTGCAGTCTCCATGATCTTAAATAATAAGACTAATGTCTCTTTTTCAGACAGCACCAGACAGAAAGTTTTGGACGCTGCAAAAGAACTTGGCTATCAAAAAAAGAAAAAATCCATTGAGCAGACATCGAAGCCTTTATCGAAAGTCATTTTGATCATGTGTCCGTTCTTATCTAACCATTATTATACAACTCTGGTTCATTCGATCACAGAACGAGCACATGATTATGGATATCTTACCTTTGTTGCACCAACACTGCGAAACCCGAGCACCGAACAATATTATCTGGATCTTATGAAAAATAATCTGGATACTGCTGGAATCGTTTATCTGTATCCAACTTCTTTTCTTCCAGAAGTTAATGATATGTCAAAACAGATTCCGATCGTCAATATCGGGGATAAAAATGACGAGATCACTTTTGACTCGATCCATGTCAGCAGCTCCAAACCTGCCAGACTCGTCGCAGAACATTTGATCTCCCTTGGACACCGCAAGATCACTTACATATCAACACCGATCAGTGATATTGAACGTTCCAGATCAAAACGTTACGATGCACTTGTTGCAACCTTCAAAGAACACGGCTTTGGAGATGACTGCGTCAGTATTCGTTCCCTCTCATCCGGAGAGTATAATCTGCTGTCTCCAAATATGCTGGAATATTCTTCCGGATACAATCTGACAAAACAGATTCTCGAAGAGGGAACGGATTCTACTGCCTTCGTTGGATACAATGATATGGTTGCATTTGGAATTCTAGATGCATTATATGAATTAAAATACAAAGTACCAAATGACTTCTCTGTCTGTGGTTTCGATAATATCCCAATGGCCGATATGAATCGTATTTCACTTACTACGGTGGAACATTCTATCGAAGCAAAAGGAAGAGAAGCCGTTGATATCATTGTACGCATCCGCGACTCAAAGACCAAGAACCAGCCTCGAAGCTTTGTTACAAAGTTGGAATTTGAACCATTTATCGTGAAACGAAAAAGCACTGGGAGGGCGAAGTTTTAAGTTGTATCACGAAAATGTATCGAGTATTCATAAAAACATAAAGAAAGATAGAGGTACGAAAAACGAATTCTATCATTTCGTACCTCTATCTTTCTTTATGTTTTTATGAATACCTGAAGACATTCTCGTATAAAATCAAAAATTTCCCGTTGGAAAGATTGCATGTTAAACATTATCGTTTTTAATTTTGGCAGTCACTTTCAACGTAAACAGGTTTGTATTCTCCATGACTTCTGCTTCGATCGTTCCAGGAACAGACTGAAGACCAAGATCCTGTGCCAATACTTCTTTAAATGCTCCACTTTTCAAAATATACGGAAAAGATTTTGCCATTTGGTTGGCTGTTGCATTCTCAATATATGTATTGGAATTCTCTGATGTAATACTGGAATTGATCGTAAATGTGGAAGATGCTACATAGTATGGGGAATAGGTAAGTCTCTTGTATCCACAGAACACTACACCAAAAATCACAAGAATAATCAAAAATCTCCATTTCATTTGAATGATGCCTTTGATCAAGTCATCAAACAATCCAGCAATAATATTCTTTCATATTATGAACAATCTCTTTTGTATTCAAAATTTCAATCTGAAATAAATTATCTACACAAGAAGAAACATTAAATACTTGACAGCCTTTCGTCATACGATTAAATTTTTACAAACGAGTAGCAATTGCCTTAATAAACTCTTCACTATTCACAGCATTCACATTCTCAAGAGTTGTAATAAGTGCCAAGTCTTTTGTCATTGTACCACTCTCGATCGTGTCTAATGTAGCTTTCTCAAGTTTATCTGCAAATGCCATTAATTCTTCATTACCATCTAATTCTCCACGTTTTCTTAACGCTCCTGTCCATGCGAAGATTGTTGCTACAGAGTTTGTAGATGTCTCTTCACCTTTCAGATGTTTATAATAATGACGCTGTACTGTTCCATGAGCTGCTTCGTATTCATAGTATCCGTGTGGTGATACTAATACAGATGTCATCATTGCTAATGATCCGAATGCAGATGAGATCATATCACTCATAACATCTCCGTCATAGTTCTTACATGCCCAGATAAATCCACCTTCTGATTTCATAACGCGGGCTACTGCATCATCGATCAGTGTGTAGAAATATTCAATTCCTGCTGCGTCAAATTTCTCTTTGTATTCTGCATCAAAGATTTCCTGGAAGATATCTTTGAATGTGTGATCGTATTTCTTAGAGATCGTGTCTTTTGTTGCAAACCACAGATCCTGTTTTGTGTCTAATGCATATGTAAAGCAGCTTCTTGCAAAGCTTGCAATAGATGCATCAATGTTATGCATTCCCTGGATCACTCCTGGTCCGTCAAAATCATGAATTGTTTCTCTGATCTCTGTTCCATCTTCTCCTGTGAATACTAATTCTGCTTTTCCTGCTCCTGGAACTTTGATTTCCACACCTTTGTATACATCACCATAGGCATGTCTTGCGATCGTGATCGGTTTCTTCCATTTGCTGACGGTTGGTTCGATTCCTTTGACTGTGATCGGTGCACGGAATACTGTTCCGTCTAAGATCGCACGGATTGTTCCATTTGGACTCTTCCACATCTCTTTTAAATCATATTCATCCATACGCGCTGCATTTGGAGTGATCGTTGCACATTTGACTGCAACTCCATATTTCTTTGTTGCTTCTGCGGAATCAAATGTAACCTGATCGTTTGTCTCGTTTCTGTGTTCTAACCCAAGGTCATAATATTCTGTTTTTAAATCAATAAATGGTAATAACAATTCATCTTTGATCATCTTCCAAAGAATTCTTGTCATCTCATCTCCATCCATCTCTACTAATGGAGTAGTCATCTGAATTTTGCTCATGGTCATTCCTCCTGCGTTGCTGTTTATTGTTTTATTCGCTGTTTTCAGCTTATTGTGCTTTATTATACAGAAAAAACTGATATTTGTAAATAAATGTATTAAGAATAATACACGTTATTTGAAAGTTGAAAAACAAAGCTATTCCGATCTCCCCGATATTTCGCAATTGAATATTCAATTGCTGTATGACTTTCATCATATCCTGTGGAATGAAAATAAAATAAAGGATCTCCATTTTTGACATCTAACAGATCCGCACATGTTTCATCTGCAAGGATCACATCCAGCTTTCTCTGTATAGATGTGATATCTCTTCCTTCCTTATGAAATGTCTGATATAAACTCTCCTTTTCAAAATCAACTTCTGACAAATGTTCAAACAGTCTGCATGGCACATACGTTGTAACCAGAACATTAGGCTGATCATCAACGTATCTCAATCTGACCAGTTTATAAACTTTTTCTGTTTCTTTGAGATTCAATTTCTGGCGAACTTCTTCTTCTGCCTTTTCTTGTTTGAATGTCAGAACTTTTGTCGATGGAGTCAGTCCTTTTTCTTTTACTTCTTTATCAAATGTCTGGATCACCTGTGCAAATTCCTGCCGGATCGTTGGATCACATACGATCGTCCCTCGTTTTTTACGTTTTTCTAAATATCCCTCATCCACTAAAATCTGTACAGCCTTACGGATTGTCGGCCGGCTGACGTTGTAGATCTCAGCTAATTCGTATTCATTTGGTATGATGCTTCCTTGCTGGTAAATTCCACTTAAGATCTTATCTAATAAATCTTTTTTTATATCTAAATAAAATGCTCCCATTTTATACTCTCTTTCTTTTTTCTTTCACTTTATCGGATTTTTTATTTTATGTCAATTTATTTTCTCTTATTTCATTTACATAATATTGACATAACAATTACATAATGTTATATTTTAATTAACATGAAACAAACATATCAGCAAAAATAGGAGGTTTTTATGAAATCATATACATTAGATGATCTTGCAAGAATGATCGATCACACAAATTTACATACGGATGCTTCTCCTAAAGACATGGAGGTCTTATGTAATGAGGCGAAAGAACATCATTTTGCCATGGTAGCGATCAATCAGGTGCAGTCTGGATTATGTGCAAAGTTACTGGAAGGAACGGATATTCATACAGGAGCTGCTATCTCTTTCCCATTAGGTCAGACAACAATTGCTTCTAAAGTCTTTGATACAAAAGATGCTATTGCAAATGGTGCAAATGAGATTGATTATGTTGTAAATCAGACAGAGATCAAGGCTTCTAACTGGGATTATATCAAGGATGAGATGTCACAGATTGTTGCTGCCTGCCATGAAAAAGATGTTACTTGTAAAGTCATTTTTGAAAACTGTTATCTTAATGATGAGGAGAAGATCAAGCTTTGTGAAATCGCCAAAGAGGTGAAACCTGATTTTATCAAAACATCCACTGGTTTCGGTACTGGCGGTGCTACTTTTGATGATGTGAAATTAATGAAAGATCATGTTGGAGATGCGGTAAAGGTAAAAGCTGCTGGTGGAATCCGTGATGCCAAGACATTTATGAAAATGATAGAGTGCGGTGCCCAACGTATCGGAACAAGTGCTGGTATCTCGATCATCAAGGAATTCGAAGCTATGATGAAAGAACAAGGCGTTTCCACACTTGAGATCTAGGGCAATTTTTTAGGAGGTATTTTATGAATCAGTTTAACTGGGATAAGGCTTTTACTTTGGATTTTGATCTAAATAACGGACTTTCCAAGCACGCAGATACTACAAAGCGTTATCTTTCCCAGATGAAAAATATGTATCAGGATCAAGAAGCTGTTGAAGAAATTCTTAAACACGAAGACCCTTTGATCTATGAGTTTTATGAACTTGGATGCCCAGAGCGTGCCGGTGATCTTGCATTCGGCACAACGATGATCCATCCTGGGAAGATTGGAAATGAATATTATATGACGAAAGGACATTTTCATCAGATCGTAGACACTGCCGAAGTTTATTATACATTAAAAGGTGAAGGGTATATGATGCTTGAAAGCCTTGACGGTGATTGGCGGGTTGAACGGATGGAGAAAGGAAAAGCATTGTATGTTCCCCGCGGATATGCTCACCGCACCATTAATACTGGAGATGAAGTCCTGACTGCTTTTTATGTATTTGATGCAGATGCAGGACATGATTATGGAACGATCGAAACCAAAGGATACCGCCATATTGTTTGTGAGATTAATGGCGAAGTAACTGTACTTGACAATCCAAGATGGTAAT
>ULYU01009233.1_pt1 | contig 40017 bp, 43 predicted proteins | sample 1962481 | NCBI WGS metagenome assembly ULYU01 (sample SAMEA4835872, study PRJEB28245) | human gut metagenome | biome: gut microbiome; material: fecal sample | place: Denmark | collected 2008 | reverse complement strand
ATCTGTTCGCATTGTTCCAATGGTACTTGGGTGATGGGCTTTTTGCCAAATGCTTCTTCTGCATCAATAGTGTCAGCCACTATCACTTCTTGGGCGAAGGACAACTGTCCGAAAAAGGCTAAAAATATTGTGATTAAGCCTAACTTGAAGTATTTATTTGTGTTCATGTCTTTTATATTTTTGTATTATTGAATTTCTTCCATTTTCTGAGTCCATATTGTTTGTAGTTCTTGTTGCTTTGGCTCTAAATATGTCTTGGCATAACTAAGAATATCGTATTCGGTAGTTTCATCGTCGCCATCTTCCTCAAAGTCACAAGTAATAGCTTTCCTGTTTGGGAAAAAGCCGGTTCAAAGCCAACGCTATACCTTACTCTACTTTCCTTAGTGTTCAAATCCTTACAAATCTCACGAGCCATGTCAACATGCAAGTCATTTATAATAGCAGCTCCAACAAGAGAAATAGCAAATCTACCATTTCCAAGAGAGAACACCTTTACTATCCCTTCCGGCAAGCCAAGATACACTTCTCCTGTACCATCCTCATTGCATTTACTGATGTTGCACCTAAGTTTTTCTTCTTCTGCCAGCAACTTAGCCAACAAGACATAAGAATGTCTGCTTCGGATTTCCCGTTTGTAAGCCCGTTTTTGAAACATGCTGAATATCCAACAGCAACCAATCATTTGCGCAAAGCCTATAACTATAAGCCAAAACTGTGTTGAAAACATAATAAAATTATTAATGAGTCTGATGATAGAAGCCTTACTAATGCATTTTATCAAGCAGATCTTCTGTTTCTTTGATAAACTTATCTGTACGTTTCAGAACGTCTTTGACTCGTTTTTCTTTTTTACGCTCTTCAGAACTTTTAAATATAAAATCTAATAATCCCATATCGATTTCGTTATTGTTTTATTATTTTAAATCAGCTTCTATATGGAAGCTATTCTCTTCAAATGTTATGGACTGTAGGTCCATCTTTTCAAATACAGACTGCAACTCATCTATTTCCTGCAAATTCAACTCAATGACATTGCCTGTGTCAGTTCTAATAAAGTTGGCTTTCTCAGGCAACAGTCTTCTAAAGAATGCTATTGTCGGATTGACAAGCAGATCAATTCCTAACTTTCCGCTATAAGTTAGAAAGATTTTTGCATTTTCAATTTTAACAACACCAACATTGATACTTATGTATTTGGTAAACCCAAGAACCTTTAATGGCGTGGCAATATTAAGCTGCGAGCTATCCTCTAACTTAAACGTTATTTTTCTTTGAAAATGGTGAGCACTATATTGTTCTACTTCACTATAACTTATTGATACTACCATTGTATTCAGTTTAAGTTGGCAATTTCTGTTGTAGGAAACCATTTGTCGAGCAGAGAGTCGGCTTTCATCTCGATTTCAGGTGTGATGTATCTACATACCTTTTGGTATGCTACAGTCAAAGATACAATCTCGTCTAACCAACCGATAATCGGTAACCGCTTGGCAGAGATGAGGTCTATAGGCAGGACCAAATAAGATAGTGCTGAAAGTATTAACAACTTATCTGATTTTTGCGTGTCACTACTTACCATTACATAATAAAGTAACACTGCTGGACGGGTGCTAATTCTGCCAATTTTGGTTGCATACACACTGAGATTGTCCAGTAACTGCTGATAATTTATTATTCCTTGTTTCATAATTTTATTGTTATTGTTCTAAACTAATAGATGGAAAGTAGATGTCGGTTCTATCAAGTCATAAAAGAAAACATTATTTTTATTTGAATATTGATTCATACCAAATTATTTCTCTACTACTTCCAAGCTTAACAAAACCTACTTTTTCTAACAATTTTATTGAAGACGTATTGCCACATTTAACCTCAGTACTTAACTGATTGCACACATTGTTACGAAATAGATAATTCATTATTGCCAAAACACTTTCCTGCATATACCCTTTATGTCGAGCCTTTGGATGTAAGGCGTAAAAAATAGAAGGCTTATAAGACAAGTCTATGACACCTACGAAACCAATCAATGCCTTATCCAATCTGAGCCCCCACAAATAACCTTCTCCTTGATTTTGATATTTCTTGAAAGTATTCACCATGTTTTGTACACCTTTTGGAGCATCACATATTCCTATCAGTTCTGGCAAAAATAGATTCGTTTCTTTATCATTAATAATTTCTGTCAGTTTCAAGCAATCTTTATCTGTTACTTCTGTCAGTTTCAACCTTCTTGTTTCTAATGTTGGAAATTCTGAATTTATCATACCACGCTCTGCCATTTCACAAAAAATGCGAAAACCGATCTTCATAAATACTTTCTCATTATGACAGAGTGTATTCCATTGGCTGTCGTTGTATTCAACAGCAGTAAGGCATAGATTGCACATTCTTACAGCAGGACAGTTCCGACATTTGTACTTGCGTTTCTTATAGTACGAAGAAACAATACTGTTTGCCTCTTTCCAATCAATCCCATTACTAATATTTCCTATTCGATAACAATCAGCCATCTTTTCACAAATACCAATTTTCATATCTGCATCAACATACAATTTGTTTGATGTGGGCAAACATGTAGACATGGGAATACTATCACTTGCATCAAGAATTGGTCGATTGATCCAATAAGCAATGCATTGTTCGAAAAACACTTGCAAGACAACCCAATCTCGATGTCGCTCGTAACAGCTCAGAAGTTCCAAGTATTTCTCTACTAATTCTTCGTAATCACATTCTGTCACACCAACCTTAAAATTTGGAGCAAGGCTTGAAATCTTTGTTGGCACAAGATTACATAAAATCTCATCTTTTGCCCAATGGCGAGCAATGGTTTCCAAATCACTTAGTGAAGTCAAGGTCATTAGAAGCAATACATTCTCTTTAAGATATTGCGAATGTTGCTGTTTTATGTAAGATAAAGCCTTATACACATAATCAAAAGAACCATTACCAGTTACATTGATTCGCTGCCTATCGTGAATTTGTTTGTGACCATCTATAGAAATATCTATTCTTACATTTCTTTTAATTAACCAGTCTATTGTGCACGGTGTAAGCAGAACTGCATTAGTTGATATGGAAACAGAAAGGTTATAGCCTTGGAAGAACACAGAGGCTTTTTCTATAGCATACTTCAATAGGGGCAGATTGGTAAGTGGCTCTCCTCCATAGAAAGCAATCTTTAAATCCTTACTTTTTACAGTCCTTTTTATGAACTCATATATAGCATCAATATCATCAGCACTCATGCTTTTTGTACCATGAATGCGATTATTTTTGTATTTTCCCGAATAGCAGCAGTAAGTACAACGCAGATTGCAATTTTCGGTTATGCTTATAACAAAATTGTCCACATTGGGTAATTCACCGAATGCGGACAACTCATTAAAAATCCACTCAAAGTTATCTTCCTTAGGCTCTGCTATTATCTCATTTGTTCGTGGTAGATAATAGTAGTCATGTTTGCTTGATGTTGTTATTTGCATACCACCATTATCTATGACCACTGCCATGGCATTTAGAGCAGCATCCTCGACTCATGCAACTAGCTTGACATGCACTCATCCCCATAGCCTTGATAGCTTCTTTCTTTTTATCTTCAGTAATTCTGTTGGCATTTAGAATAGGCATCAGCTGCCCTCTGTTACCATTATAAAATGATGTTATCATATGGTCTTGTATTTATTGATTATTTTCTGATATTCTCCCGATCTGTACCACTCATAAAGATAAGCCGCTCTTTGCACCATCCATGGATATTCACATGAACGCAAGGACAATGCTTTTGCTATTTTGTCTAAATTCCCTACATGATGGTTTTCAAAATCAAAAGCTTGCTTCAAAAATGCCTTGATGTTAATTTCATTATAGCATTTCTTTGGTAATCCAGCTCTTTTTATCATTACCCGAAGAGCCACATCAATATTCTGGCAACACAACAATCCGACTCTATCAGCAGTGAAATCAGATTTTCGGTACCAATCTAACAATGGTACTTTTACGATGGTTGACCACATCTTCACAGACGGATTATCAATGAATGGCATATACAAAGCCTCCAACAACATCTGATATGGCTTGTGTCCACAAATATAATGTCCCAACTCATGCCCAAGGAAGAATATCAATTCCTCCTTCTCAAACAAATCAATAGCTCCTGAAGATATAACTATTCGGAAGTTTTCATTGCCTGCCGAAAATGAAGTGGGAGCATAGAACCATTCAGATGTTAACTTTGGTACTTTTTTGACTCCCAATATTCCACAAGCCTCTTTGAGACATTGATAAATTTGCGGTGAACTTTGGGCAGTAATGTTCCAACCATCACCATATGATTCTACTTCATTGTAAGATTCTTTTATTGGAACGATTGTATTGTTTAAGAATCTCTTGAACAATGGAATCTGATTAAGTCCATCTAATATAGTGCTATCATCAGGGTGCTTAATAATATCAATGTCAAGATTGGGTAGTTTGTACTTTGCCATTTATTATTTAATCAATTACACTGTATGTGATTGTATGGCCTGCAGCCATATTAAAAGAGTTGGCAATTACAGCTATAACCTCTTGGTCAAGTTTGTGCTGTTTCACCAACCCTGCAATTTGGCATAATGCTATAGGCCACCATACAGCAATCGTCAGTATTGTAGGGATTGCTTGTTGTCCAAACAATCCAATGTTCATCTTAACCAAAGCATGTGGGGTGGAGGCGGACAATCTTACTTTGAGAGCCGTTTGCATACCTAATACGGCTTGAAATAAGTTTCCTTTCTTAAGCGAAATGTCCCATTCTCCCGTAGGAAGTTTTACCTCATTTACCTCATAGCCTTTGTATCGGAAAGTGTTGGATACTCTACGAGCTACATTATCTATATATCTGTCAGCATTGTTGAACAGATATGCGGAATTCAAAAGATTCATTTTCATAATTCATCTATGTTATTATAGTAGAAAGATGGATGAATCCTTGGTTTTCTATCATTTGCAAGCTACTTGAACAGTTTGCTTAATATGATTTTTCCCACTTTCCTTTCGATACCGGCTTTTGATGTCGGTATTCCTGTTTCTTTTGCTATTTTTTGCTTCAATGCAGTTATGCCGACAGCTCTTTTCCATGAGAAACTGAGTCCTGGTATTATAGTTCTTTTTTTTGCCATGTCAATGTGCGCTTGAACAAATCATGCAAGGATTGTTAGAACAGTCGCAATTTCCAGACCATCCACCGCATTCTTTTTTGACCGCATTATAGCTGTAAGCATTGCGTAACTTCATTTCTTTGGGAGCAATAGCAAAAGCCAAAGATACGCTTTTCTCAAATGAGGAACCTAATATTTCCATTATTTTTTCTTCTAATCTTGTAGCCATATCAATTAAATTTTAATGATGTTATTACCTTATTTATGTCATGTTTCAAATTCTCACGTTCTATATCGTTTTCTATTTTTTCGGCAACTTTCAGTTGGTAATCCAAAGTATGGAATATCTGTATTATAAAAGCTTTGCAATAAAAAGGATTGATACGATTAATTGCTCCATTAAACTTTAAATTACAACCAGCACATCCTGGACAACAGGATTGTAAGACACAATCTCTGCATTCTTGTACTTGAAAGTTTTCTGCATCGGCAAAATCTATGTCCTTTAATTTGTTATACATGGCTGAATCCATGGAAATAGGAGCGAACATTTGGCATGGATAAATGGTTCCATCCCAATCCACACAGCTCATTTCCTCACCACAGCTACATCTTTTAGCATGTCGTTCTTCTGATAGAATAGCATCAATAGGCGTATTGAATAAAGAACAATGCATATCTCGATTAGAGTCTAAATAATAATTCTTTAGAAGAGACAGTTGTTCATTCCACAATACAAGATGCTGTTTTGTCCAACCATGCATATATGCCAAGTCTGTCTTTATCTTCGTAAATCCATTCTCTTCCAAAAAAACAACATTCTCACAGAGATTCTTTAACGAATCAGTAGAAATCGTCATTTTTACAGATGATTCAGGCCATGTATCACGGAAATAATCTAAATCTACCAAAGAAGCCGAGTTTGATCTATTAGTGTTTTGTGTATTAACATCACCGTCAAAACTAAGCCCTAATGAAATTCTGTGTTTGTTTGCGGTGAACCAAACTTTCATGTCCTCGTTTAGAAGAGTACCATTCGTTGCTGCAAAAAGAGAATATGGATATTTTATATTCTTACTCCACAGCCATTCACTCACGTCCTTTATCAAGGGAAAAGCAAGAAGGGGTTCACCACCCATAAATTGAATAGAGACGCCATCAAAGCCAGTTTCATCAAAAACATCTAAGATAGCTCTCTTCGCAGTATCAAAATCCATCTTATGTGATGTTTTATGACTCTCATAACAATAAACACAGTTTAAGTTACATGAATTTGTGACCATCAGCATCAGAGTCCTGATTTTTGACGAACGAGGATCTGCTGAACAAGTTTCGTTAATGTCCACCATCTTATTTGGCATATTTGCTGAGAATATTTTGGTATGCACCACTCTTATACCATTTCAACAGTTCTGATGCTCGTCTGACCATCCATGGTGCAGCATTGTCCATAACAGAAATCTTCTCTACGATTTTGTTCATGACACCCATCTTTGAAATATTGAAACTTTCTGCTTGTTCGATGAAAGCCTCTATGTTTAAATTATCATATAAAGACTCTGGCGCTCCTGCGAGTTTTATCATCGTTTTTAATGCGACATTAATGTCTTGACAAGCGAGCAATCCTACTCGGTCTGCGGTTAAGTCTGTCATTCTTGACCAATAAAACAATGGTATTTGCAGCAACGTCGAGCCTGGTATATATGAATGATACAGCGACCAATATCTGCACAATAGCAGATACTTCAGATGGTTGCTCTTGATATGACCGAACTCATGCCCAATCATAAAGCGTTGCTCTGCAGGTGTCAACAAATCTACAGTACCTGTATTCACTATCATCTTAGGATGCTTGTCACCATCAGTGGTTATGTAAATATCATATCCCCATCGGGTATATACTTGTGGCACATTCCTTACATCTACCGTAGCTGCAACATCATTTACCAAGTTGAACAATTCTGGAGTAGCATCTTGATTGACACAGATACTACTACCTGTTTGCTGAACATTAGTAACTTCTTCTATAGTATTTTTTATGACCCAATCAACAGCTTTGTCGAAAGCCTTTACTTTTTCAAGACTCAAAAAAGCGGCTTTGTCAGATTCGTGTTGATAGTCTTCAAGTTTTAATCCTTTAAGCTTCTTCATTTTCTTCTGTTTTTGTTTCTTCCGTTTCTCCAGTCGGAGTTACCGACTCAGAAAATGTTGATAATTTTGTTTTTTCTGTTTCTTTCCACTTTTCAATAGCAAGCTCTGCTATTTCTAGTTGAGCCTGTTTTATCTTTTCGAGAATATTCTTCTTTAATTCTATTTCTGTATCATGCTGCTCTTGTTGTAATTCTTCCTGTGTACTTAGAGCTAATTCATGAACATGTCTTATCTTATCGGTATATTCATCAGACTCCAAGTATTCTTCCAAACTCTTCTCTTCGGCATATACCATTCGCTCATAAGAACCAATTGGAGACACGATTTTCACAATGGTCGGAAGAATTTCAACAATAAAGAACAACAATCTGACCAACCATAAGAACATAAGTTGGTCTTTATCTGTTAGATTGCCGTCCTTGTCTGTTTTCCACACTGCATATTCAAGTATTTGGAAGTTTTGAATGAAGTGATTTCCATTATCTATTTTTTCTTGCTTGATTTTTTCCTTATCTCTACGCTCCTGTTCCGCTTTGTCTGCTTTTTCCCTATCCTTGTTTTGTCTGTCCAATAATTTATTATAGGCATCATCTTTATTTTTCTTGTCTTCTATTTTCTCGTCTCTTTGAGGTACAAGAGCGTCTATAGCTTCTTGTTTTTCATCCTTCCAAGTCTTGGCTGCTACATTCATGTCACGCTTTGCCGCATTCATCATAGAGCTATAATTATTCATTCTGGCCTTATATGTGTTTAGCGCACCTCGTGACGGATAGCTTTTCCTGTTTTCTGCATTATAATCAGAACGTGCACTGTTGTATTCTTTTTGAGCGGAAGTATATCTGCTTTGTGCAGATTTGTATGCCGCACTATTGGGATGGTTTTTCTGATACTCTAAAGAATTGATTTTTGCCCGTAAAGATTCTATCTCCGTGCTTAATCTGTCAGCTTCTGTATTCAATTTCTTTTGCGTTGCGGTGGCATCATCTATTCTTTTGTTTATATTGTCTTCTCCGCTATTGTCTTTTACTGATTGCCCATATTGCTTAATCTTGTATTCAGTGTAATCACCTTGGTTTTCATTGATATAGTCTTCAAATATCACAAGTTCCAAAGGTATAGAAACCATAAATGCAACTACTACAGCAAGAAGAGCACGAGAAACTAAAGGCACTATAAACTTTTGATGTTTTTTTGTTGGGTCTTTTTTCAGTGTTATCACCAAGCTTCTATCAATACAGAATATAAGAGTTGCCCATAAAAATCCAAATGCCAAAGACCAACCGAACATTCCAGAGCTGTCATCACCTTTTTGCGTGAAATACCATGCTGCGGATGTACCTGCGCATAGGGCAATAAATGCTGTCATCAAAATGGTCGCACCAATGGCAGAGAATTTCTTGTGGTCTGTCTGGCACTTTTCTAATATCGGGAGTTCCGCTCCTGATATATTCCATAATAGTTTCTGAAACCAATTATTCATATATGCTTTTCTTTTTCTTTTCTAATTTATAAAATGTTTTACTCCTTTTTTGTATTAATATTATTGTCAGCCAATAGGTAACACTTACCATCAACATAATAGAACTTGGAAGCAGCCAATTCGTATATGTATTAAAGAGAAAAAGACAGTCAGAACCATATTTGCTGAATAATTTCCATTGCTGTTCCACAAAAACATAAAGGCAGATTGGAGATAACGCATACAAGTACAATACATATCCAATAGCAGAGAGTATTAGATAATCGTCTTTGCTGCCTTTCTTCAACAATGTCGGAAAAAACTTATATAAGCAATAAGACATACCTATGTAGGCTATGGCTGCACTAAATGCCCATATGAATTGGAGAATGTCATAACTCTTGGCACAAACAACAATGTCCATACATATAACCAAGCATCCCATAACAATCATGATTGTCATGGCATCTGCCACTTGACGATAAAATGTAGGCAAGAGATACAATGCAGATTTATTCCTTTTCATCTTTTTACGAACATTTTTCTGATGGCGGAGCCAAATGACTTTATTTTGTGCTTCAGATTAAAGCGAGTAATATCATCCAATGGCGTTATTGTCATCCATTCGTCTATCTTGGACTTTTCCATGCTACTTGATATGAAAGACAAATCAACATTGCATGATGGAAGTTCTATTTTAGAGATTGAGTCCGCAAACTTGACATCAACCTTTGGTAAAGTTCTTACTCCAATACAGACAATAGCCTCTTCTTTGGAAATTATATTTCTTGCTTCAAGCCTGTATTCTGTTGTCCTTGACGGAGCTACTTCATATTTGTTAAGACTTGATACATCTCTTGCAAATGGATATAGTGTAACACTATCTGCATTTTCCACATCCCATGTCAATACCGCTTTGTCTGCTTCAACAACATAATCCTTATCTGCTTTAAAAGATTTTATCTTGACTGGTAGTATCACATGAACATCAATAGATTGTTCGTCGCAGAATTGCTCGTCTTCTGCAAAGCAAATTAATGTGTATGTTGTATCTTTATCAGGTCGATGCTTAAAATAATCTTTATGTGTTACATCTATTTCTTCATTCCCATATCTTAGTACTACACTTGCAAAGTTGCGTATGCTCCATTTTAATTTTATCTCTTGATTGGACGATATGTTTCGTTGTGATGAAGAGAAAGAAGTTATAGCAGGAAGAGAACGAGGCGACAGCCTTAATGATTTTGATGCTTTATCATAATCATTCTCTGCCGATATAGTTAAAGTTGTTGCGCTATCAACCGTAATTTCGTAGTTCGACATGGATGTTACATCAACATCGTTAATCAGCACGATGTTGGCATTATCCACTTCCCAATCTATATGTACAACACTCCCTTTCCAATACTTTTCTTCCCTAATCTTGAAACTTTTAATTTCAGGAGACAAAGAACCTCCTGTTATTGTTGCTTCAGGGAATTCATACCGACAATGCCTACAGAATCTTGCAGGAACAGGATTGTCTGTATGGCATTGTGGACATTGCTTTGTATTTAATGCTGATGAAATCATATATTACTTATCCGAAATCTTAAATTCTTCTTTTCCCAAGCAGATTTTGTCATACCAAAACTCTATTATATAATCTCCTATTGCCCAATGTCCACGTTCTTCATAACCAAATTCTTTCATGTCGAACTGAGTTATTACTCCTTTCGTTATATCGTAAATTCCCTCAAAAGAGCAATCAATAGGGCTACTATCATTCCTTTTAAGAATCATTGTGTCATGAATCCAACCGTGTAGTAAGACTGGCACAAGTACACTATTCCTATAAACCTTAGCCTTTATCTTATAACGTCCGTCTTTTAAACCAACTACTGTTAAATGTGGTTTTATAAATGTTGTCTCATCATACCTTATTTTATTTGTGAGTTTACCATAATCGTCCTTGATTCCTATTTTAAGGATTTCAAAGGGCTTATAAAATGCTATTTGTTCCTTAAATTGTTCTTCTTTATTGTAGATATAATAACAACTAAGGACTCCCATGATAATGAATAATATGATAGAAAGAATATACTTTAAATGTGTCTTAACAGGACATTTTAAAAAACGGGTTCCATTTTTTAATCTATCATTCTCGTGCAGCAGTCTTTGATTTACTATATAAATGTTGCTTTCTGAAGATATTGCATAACCACAATACCTGCAGAAATTAGCTTCTTGGGGATTTTCTGTATTACATTTAGGACATTTCATAGCCTATTAACACGTGCTTATATTATTTCTTGAAAAATCTATGGGTAGAAGACAAAAAAGGTAGAGTTACATCGAAATATCGATGTGAGACACCTTCACCTTTTATGTAAACATTATTTTCAAAACGGTTTGTTGAATCCCAAGTGACATCCATAAAAAGCCACCGATTTTCAAGTTTAGCTCTTGTTATAACGTGATTAAGTTCTGATGTCCTATTAAAAACACTACTCCATCCACTTTCAAATATGTCTTGTATTGCATAACATAATATATTTTCCGCTTGGATTTCTATAGATTTTAAAAGCTCTAATGTCAAATCTGCAAACCCTTGACAAACGCACCTTCTATTATGTACAATTTGTTCTATTGTACGATTCGTACTCTCTGCGGACAATAAAGAATCAAAATCATAATACAAATGTTTTGCAACAAAGTCATGTATTACCAACACTTTTTCTCGAAGATTAGAACATCCTTTAGTTAACCTTATTGCAGCTTTTCTCATTGTATTATCATTTTCTAGCAACGTTTCATTAAACACATATTTCAGCTCTTTTGATTCTATCAATCTTCTGTTCCACATGGTATATTCTGGAATTTTGAAATACCACTGATTAGTTTTATCTAAATATAGGATAATTTGTTTTCCTCCAATAAATGACACGAAGTTTTGACCATCATCACTTACATATAAATATAAATAATAAAGTCCTGGGGTATAAATGCTCAATTTGCAGTTATGTCCAATAGATGTATATAATTCAGAAAATACTTCCTCTCGGTCTTCATTTAAAATCTGAAACAGCTTGAATTTATGTGAAACTTTTATTTGAATATTAATAATGTCATCAATAAATTCTAAATCATAAACACGAGTTGAATTGCTCCAGCACCTAAATTTCTTTACCCTCTCTTTCATAATGCAGACAATAAACTTATTTTATTATTTAATATCACAACTTGCAACCGCAATTAATACAATATTTATCCGAAACATCATAAATAGGCGTACCACAAAACATACAAAAGGATTGGTCTCTGTATGGGATTTTTATCATTGCCTTATCTATTATTCTTCCAGAACTATCATACAGAAGTAATTCATAAATATCTGATGTAACGCTCAAGTCTATAGATGTAATTGAGGTGACATCCATATTCTCATTGTTGTTTGATAAAATAAGTTGAAAGGGGGTATTGCAAACCCAACTCAGGTGTATTATTTTACCATACTGAACTTCACCTCCAACATTGGCATTAAATTCTTCAATTTTTTTTGCTTTCGCTTTGAATTTTGATTTTTCATCAAGAGTTGGAAATAGTTTGTATGCCTTCTTTATTTCTGATTCTAACCTTTCAATAGTTCTAATTTTTTTGCTAACATAGATGATATTAAACAAAGCAGCTTGAACATTAACACATTCTGTATTTTTTAAACAATTGCATGATGAATTAATGATGTCTGAATTAACAGCATGGCCTATAATACTATCATTCAGGTTTCTAAGTATAGTAATAAAATCATCTAATACTACTGAATTGCCAGAATAAAAATCCTTCACATATCCTTCAAACTTAATTGGATTGTCAAAAATCGAACGGTCCAATTCGAAGATACTTTTAATGACTTTGATAATGCTACTTGATGAAGAAATCATATATATGGGTGGAGGGTAATCTTGATACTATTATTAATCTTACATGTTTGGTTCACATGAATGTTTATCATGCACAGAGATAACATAGCACAATTGCAAAAATATTCTTATACCAGCATCCCGTTTTCCAGAATAAAATCAGACATAACACTATTGCCTCCCATTGTTATTCAATATGTCAGTACAAACATCCCAAATTAATTGAGCCACCTTTCTTTCTATATTAATTGTTAATATTGTAGACGATCTATCTTTTTTGTAAAGCATAACCTTTATACAATTGTTTTTAAGATTTTCGTCTGCAGAAAATATTTTTTTGTCAACCCCCTTTATTGTTTTTAATATTTTATTTAAATCATCCTGGCTTATATTGCACGGATTTGGACTTTCAGAATATGTTAGCACTATAGAATTATTTGACTCTTCTATAATACTGAAATCTTCGTTCTTTCTGTTAGAAGACCATTTGCTGATATTCAATGTGTTATAAACTTCCTCATTTGACTCAGAACAATTCTCTGCATTTTTGTGGGGCATTTTATTTTTTATTTCATCATATATTAATTGAATGTCATATCCAGTCTTTTCTTCAACTTCTTTTTTCTTGCTTTCGCATTCATGCTTTTTCTTTGCCAAAGTTTCCTTTTGTTTTTCTATCTGAGATAGTTTTTCTTTTTCTATACGCAAACTATTTGTTTGACTTTCTTTTTTTTCAGATAGTTCTTGAATTTCACCATTTAGTGTATCTATTTCTGATTGCAGATTTTCTGCATTCTTTTGTTTAGCCTTGATATCTGCACGAATTACTTCTAATGCTCTTCCAATAGCTCTTAGTATGTAGCCCGTAAGTTTCTTTTTGAAAGTTAAGTATTCTGTATTATTTAGTGATTCTTCTATTGTTTCGTTCTTGTATAAATCACAATAATTTTCAATGTCCTGTTGAAATTGAATTATTTTCGCATTAAATGTCGTAGCAGTGTCTTTGCACGATTTCTCCAATAGTAATTTATTTTTCGTTGTATCACGCTCTTTTTGCTTAAGTTCCAAACTTTCTTCTGTTCCACGAAGCTCCTTTTTGCATTTATCTATATTTACTCCTATTATTTTAAGTCTAGCTAACAATTGAGCTATTTGGATTTCATAAGATTTGCATTCTTCCATCACTTCAAATATTGCCCTTTGATATTCTATAAGCTTAAGCCACGTTTGTTGAAGCTGAAATCTATCATCTACAACAAAAGCAATACTCATATCATCATGAGAAAATCTTGTACTCTGATTATTTAGGAAACTTTCGCAGTCAATATCAAAATTGGATTCCTTATCTTGAAGATACGCTCTTATAACCTCAGAATAGTCAACTACGAGCTTTTCGGATTGAAAATTTCCGTCATGTGAACCACCATAGCAATCTTCAATTCCATCGGAACAGACAAAAATCACAAATGGTTGATTATCTGATGAATCTACATAATATCTAAAACTATCTACAGGGTTGTTTTCACATAATGAAGTAGTTATGTTATCCTCGCAAGCTGAATCCCATGGAACAGGTTGCGTCCATTCGTTATTATAGGATATAGTATATATTCTACCATCACCTATATGAAAAGCGAATGTAAAACAATCCGTTTTAACAGCAACCATTAATGTACAACCAAATGCTTCTTTAATCTCAGCATTCCCCAGTTTCATCTTTTCTTGATCGGAAAATGGCACATTAGTGACATTTTCCTTTATAGCTTCGTACCACTGTTGATGGATACGTGTAAATAGTTCCAAGAACAAAGGATCTGCTTTAACTCCACTATCTGGAGTATAACTTTTTCGCCCAATTTTTGATAAAACATCATAATTATCCAATACAAACTCTTTTGTCAATTTAACGGCAATAGAGCAGGCCAAATTAGAACCTATATGGCTTCTTACATAAGTACTACTTCCATGACCATCAGATACTGCTATAATACAACCCTTATCAAATATCTCGCATAACGATGAATCCTGACAAGGTAGCTTGGTGTCTTTGTGGCTAGAACCTATTACTGATTTGCAGAAATGTTCCATAATTAATAAATAATTTATCCAAGATGGTAATGAAAACCAAAACCATCTTGGATTCTAAAGTTTACATTAATCAAAAATATCATCAAATATGTCACCCGAATCCGTTGGATCTGGTTCTGGCTGTGGCTTAGGAATCTCAACTTCCGGCTTTACAGGCTTAACGATAGATGCAGCTGTGTTCGCTCTGCCACGAGTTGATGATTGAGAACCAATTTTTGCTGAATTGATTGCTATAACCTTTAACAGCTCTTTTAATTTATTGATGTCTGTTGGAATTACGCCCTCTTCGCTACCTACAAACTCAACTAGGCTAGAGTGAATTGCACCAGGTAATTCTATTGCAATTTTTATCGCATATGAAAACCACTTGTTTTTCTTTAAATCTTCTAATTCACCTTGAGCGTTATCTGTAGGAGCTCCATCAGTAAGGAGAACTATTATTGGAGCATTGTTTGCATGCTCTTGTAGAAAACCACCTGCTTTTCTGGAAAGCTTATTGTTTAGTTCTCCGAAAGCGGCACCCATTGCCGTAAGTCCTGAAGCCTTTAGATCATACCAGTTGAAATCCTCAACGTTAATCGGTTTCTCTGACATCCATTTGACACCTGTGCTAAATTCAAGCACATTAACCAAAATAGAAGAATCTGCATTTTCCTGAGCAAAATTTTTAATCTCTGGAATTGCCTGTCTCATAGCTGCATTAACAGCCTCAATTGGATCATTGACCATACTTCCTGATGTGTCAACCAGGAAGAAAATTGGTGTCAAAGGTCTAGCACCAATTTCTTGCTTTGTTGTTTTGATTGGCATTTTCTTTAAATTTAAATTAAACAAATTAATGATTTTATAACTTACACGTTTATTGTTCTATTGAAAGAGAGCTTTTCAAGCAAATGTCTTCTTAGTTTTGATTGGCATGTTGTCTATCTAGGAGATACTAGACGAATCTTTACCTCCTTTATATTACTGAACATAATGGAAATTCTATCACATAATTTGAAAGCCTTGCCTGGTGGAATTATGACTTTCTGCGTTCCATATGTCACACACCAATCCATCTTAGAAAGATTACGGATGCCTAAAACGTTATTTGAGTCTTTGGCAGAAACTATTTTAGCAACAACTGTAAAGTGGCCTTCTTTGCCAATTTGAGATTCGTAAATAGTTTGACCTGCAACAAGTGGTATATATTCTTTATGACCTATTTGCATCCAGTGTATGGGTCTTTTATGACCACACACCTTACATTTGCCAAAATCTTGTGGTTCTATATAAGTATATTCTTTACAGTCTGGACAAACATTAAGACATGATCGCCATCTTGACAATAACTTAATCCATTCATTTTCAATAATTCGGCTTTGTGGGTCAATTTGACACTCGTGTGAAAACGCCCTTAAAAAAGCGGCACGAATAAACTCTGGAACTCCACCCCATCTACCTAAAGCATTTGGTGAATATTCCTTAGTAGCTCTATTTTCTTTGTTTATCGGGTCAAAAATAAAGGTAGGGTTAGTGCCAAACAAATATTCTATTGCACGTGGTGTCAAGCATGGAATCTTTTCCATAGCTTTCCCTTGTAAAGGATGATCTATAAAAAAAAGCCTGAATAATATGATAGCTAAAGAATAGAAATCTGTATATCTATTTGGTGATGCTCCCATAACTACTTCTGGAGCCATATAGCCACGCTTTCCTCCTATATTAGAAACATTATTATTTGCAGAAGACACATTGTCGTTATCTCCTATTTGTACTTCACCTGTATTCGGGTCAAAGAAAAAATTACCATCATTAAGGTCAAAATATGCAAGTCCTTTTAGATGTAATTTTTGAAATGCTACACACAAATTTATAGCTGCATTTATTACAGTAAACTCGTCTTTGAAATGACATTTATTTACAATAAATTTTGACAGACCTTTATTCTCGGGCTTGACTAGTTCCATTACATAGCCAACTCCCATTTCGTTTTCAACAACAGCGATTGGCCAAAGGAACGTATCGTCCGGAGTTGTTCGTGAAACATTTTTCTTTAAATTGTCCACAAATTCTGCGGAAGGACGGCATTTGTTATACCATTTAAGAGCCATAGGTTTTCCATCATAATTAATATGGTAAACTTCCCCTTGACCTCCCTCTCCAATTTTTGAACCAACAATCCCAGATTTTCCATCTGTGAATTTTACAACAGTACCATTAATAAGAGCCATAATTTCTGTTATTTATTTTTGTAAGGTAACAATAACCTACGTAGTTCTCCTCCATTTATCCAATTTAGCAATTCAGCAGCACGCATAACCGTCCAAGGATGTGAATCGTCAGCAATAGAAATGGTTTTGATGATTTTATTCATTCCATCAAAATCTAGTTGTTTGAAGTCCTTTGCTTGTTGAATGAAAGTTTGATACTTCATATCATCGAATTGCTTGATTGGCATACCTGCCATCTTCATAAAAGCACGGATAGCGGCATTTTTGTTTTGGCAACACAACAATCCTGCACGGTCGGCAGTAAACTCTGACATTCTATCCCAGTAGAAAAGAGCAAATTGCACAGGAGCAGCAGCAAGGCTACCGAATGGTATCACGCTGATGATGATGTTGATTACTTGTGCCATCATGTGATAGAGCATATGGTTACTTTTCACGTGACCAAGCTCATGACCGATGACAAACATGATTTCTTCATCGTCGCAAAGGTCTATCAAACCAGAATTGAGCACGATGATAGGATTCTCCGCACCAACAGTACAAGCATTGATATTATAGCCCCATTCTATGTATAATTCTGGAATCTTCTTGATGTCAAGTATCTGACACGCATATTCCAAATATTCATAGATTTTAGGATAACTGTCCTTTGTGACACGCAAATGGCTACCAGTGTATTGAACCGTATAGACACGCTCAACCATGTTTTTTGTGATGAACTTGCCTACAAGATCCAAGCCTGGTGTCGATTCAAGAGCCGACAATGCCTTTTGGTCAAAAGGATGCTCATACGAGGTGTGATCCAAACCTGTAAGTATTTTCTTGTTTCTAATCATAAATTGATTATTTTGTAGTTGCGTATTTCAACAATTCTTCATATCTCGTAAACAAAAGAGGATGGTCTTCTCCTGTCTCCTTATATTGATGGAAAACATTTCGTTCTTCTATCATTCCTAATTTCAGAAACAGATTTCTGACGACTTTTATGTCTTGACAGCACAAAAATCCTGCTATATCAGCGTTAAATTCAGAGCGACGGCACCAACGTTTCAATGGTACTTCTATCGTGTCTAAAACAATAGGACCAAGAACTTCAGATTTGTCTGTCATACTATTTAGGAGACCATTTACAGTGTGTCCGACCAAATTTCCTTGTTGGTGATGTCCTAGTTCATGCCCTAAAATGAATTTCATTTCATCTGTCGTAAGGGATGATGCAAATCTTCTGCTGACAAGTATCATCTTACAACCCTTAATCTCAACACTAAGTGCATTAATACCTCTCAACTTAGTTGTTACATAGACTATAGGGGGTTCTTTAATACCTAATATGCTGCAACATGAGGTGTAAATTAGAAATAAAGAAGGATAAGAAGAACGTGAAAGTTCTGTTGCTGTATTTTGAATGTCCTCTATTTGTTTGGCATAGGATTTATCAGCAATTGTTTTCAGACAACTCTTGACCAACTTGTTTTCTATAATGTTGCCAAGGTAATTATCTTCCTTTACTGTATATTTTGCATTTGTTTCTACAGATTGTGTAAGGACTCCTTTTGGATTCTTCGTTTTCTCAACTGCATAACATCCTGCCGACGAGTTAGCAAACTGGTCGGCAAAATCCTTTACTTTTGTATATACAGTATTGAAATCCATTATCAGAAACCTAATTCTTCAATCAACGCTTCCATTCGTTGATTAAAATTTCCTCTTTCAGTATTTATCGCGGCTTTTTGAAAAGAAGAATTGATGTTTAAAGGGGCAAAAGCAGCTGCACTAAGTGCTATGTCGTGAAATGATGTCTGCTGTTTGTTATTGCAAGAACAATCGTTGTATTCTTCTATGTCGCCCACTTCCAATTCATAGTCTTCATCCATCATCATCATTACAGATTCCAACTCTTGTGGATATTCCGCAAGATACTGACGCACAACATTTCTTTCTTCTGTCGAAACATTTCCTTCAGCGTATGCTGCTAATAGTTCGTTTGAAATTTTCATGTTCAGTTCGTTTTAATATCGTTTGATGATGATTTCTTTCAATCTGTCCTTCGCCCTTTGGGTACGTACATCAACATAACCTGATGTTGGAACGACAAGATTTCCTTTGTTATCGTACTTTTTAACACCATGCTTCTCCCACGCTTTTGTCAACAATTCAGCAATTTCCTTGCTATTGTAACCTTGGAGACGTTTAAGAATGACAAACTTTTGATCTGGATCTTTGAGCATCCCAATAGCTTCAAGCAACATTATCTTTTTTTGTAGTTGCTCATAATCCTCAACTCCGTTGTCTGGAAGTTGGACAGGTGTTCTGTCTTCATCATCATCTATAGAGATGGAATTTTGGATTTTTCCTATCAAATAGGGCTTGATTTCCAAAAAACGATTGTTTGCAGTTCTGCCTAACCAAGGTCCGAAGTTACATCTCCACTCAAAAGTTCGTAGTTTGTTCCAATCTTGATTTTTTCCTTTCAGATAATCAAAGAGATCGCCAAGGCAATCATCGTACCATGAAAGATTCTTATCAAATATTTTTCGATAAAGTTTGAAAAGAAGAGGGTCGTAGCGATTATAGAGAAGATAGGCTGCAGCTTCTTCATTATATGGCACGGTGATTATTTTTTCAACAATCTCCTTGTCGCTTTCTTCTTTATAATTATTGTGGATAGTCAGTTCCATAATTATTGTCCATTTGTGAGTGTTTTTAAAAACGCACTTGGTACATAAGCCGTTACCACTGTCACCAAGTCTTCTACAACCACTCCTACTCTCTGTTGCCCTTGCCATCTTGCAACTCTTCCTATCACTCCCTTAAACGCTCCATCAATAACCTTTACCAGCTGTCCTTTCTCGAACTTTGGTACTTCGACTAAAGACACAATGGTATTGTCCGCATCGGCAGCACAGATGATCTTCAAACTTTCCATCTGATAGTCGGGAACTATCAATGGAATTTTCTCTATTCTGCGCCCAACGTGGACGTGGCGATAATAAAAGCGGAGAAATGGGAGGTTTACGTTGTCGTAAACGAAAAATTTGAGTTGTTCTTCGGTACCGTAGGCGAAGAAGATGTTTGGTAAACGTGACTCGGTAACAACTTTGCGCTTACCTTTTATTAGTTTTACCGTTTCGGTAGTAGGATAGAAAGCCAGGATGCCTTTGGCAGTCATGTAGTCGTATGCCTTTTTCTCTCTACCATATGTGGTACGTAAGGCATACCAATGAGGAAAGTCTTCCTCTTTTTGTGCTTTAGGCTTACTTGCTATATGGGCATTTCTGGTGGACACCCCTGTTTGTGAACTCTCAGCAGACACAGTGCTTTGAGCTTCGGGGAGGGCGTTGGAGGTAAGTCCAGCGCAAGGAGGGAATTCACCTCCTCCAACGGTGTGTACATCTATTGATGTCCATTCATCGACTTTCATATCGGTGCTAACTTTTTTCTAGACAGAAATCCGTTAAATTGCGACAGAAAAAAAGCGTGGAATCGTCCTGTTGTCCATTCCACTTCCTGAGGCTCTAGCAATTGCCTATCATAGTTGAACAGACAACGTCAGAGCCCACGCCGATATGAAAATCATGTCCGTGTAAAGAGACCTATATAATACATTTGATTGCGCCCGAAAGGGTACAATCTATGCTTACAAGGTCTCCACGGGATTGAAATAATCACACCCGGGACATCTACCGTTGACCATATTCAAGACTATGATTAACTGTTAATTTGCTAGATTACAGGAAGTCTTAAACACAGCGTCGATAAACGCCTTCCATTATGTCTGGATTGTCTTCCCACCCAAAGCCCGCTTTCGTATAGATATGTCATGGTTGACTTCACTACACTCTGCACGGCGTAGGCTGCCGACTCGGTTATCATGAAAGAACTCGTCTTACAGCGACAACAGCGGTCTGGCTATACAATCCGACCGCAAAAATACGAAAATTTATTGAGAAAAGACAAGAAATGACAGGAAATATCAATACTGTAGTATAAATTTAAGAGGAATCAACTCTATTTTCTTTAATATCTCAGAAGTTTTGTATAAACAAATGCTGTTCTTATGCAATTTTTGTATGTTACGAGGCCAATATACTTGAAGTGCCGATGAAGTATAGCTTCGACAGGCTATGGAGTGCTACTTCGATGGTTGATGAAGTAATATTTCGTTTTTATGGGATGTATAATAGTTGAAGTTCTGTCATTCTTCGCCTTTTGATGGACGGAATGCATTTGCCTCTCCATCTGCAAAAGTCAAGGTAATCTTTTTCTATGTCACGCAATCCTCGTTCAATCTTTTGCAGGAAACGGCTCTTCGGAAATCTTTTGTTCCCTAATATTTTGTAGGGTCCGACATTATAGGCAAGTACGGCAAGGAGTAGTGAGTCCTTGCCATACTTATGAAACATGGCACATAACTTGGTGAGGTCTGAGCGTAGTAGGGAGTCGGCTTGCTGATAGGTGAGATTATTCTTGAACTTCTCATGTGGCAATATCCGATGTCCCCATCCGATATAGGGATAGTTACGCTTGATGTCGTGCCACCCTTCATAATACTTGATGCACCGCACTGCTCGCTCAAAGGGTGGCAAAGCAAAGATGCCCAAGTCGGTTTGCCTTGGGCTATCGTTTGTAGGTGTTTTGTTCTGTGCCACGATGCTTTGGCACAGAAACAAGAGCATTAGGGTAATATATGTTCTTATCTTTTTCGTCATGGATGTTGTTTTTGTTTTGCATTTGGAGTGTCATTGGCTTGTCACTTGGCATTCTTCTTGTTGAATATCTCTGCTATCATGGCTTTCACGTCCTCACCAACTTGCACGAAGTTCTTGTAGAGGATGCGCTCACGCTCGTCACGGCTCTTGAAGGTGTAGAACTTGGGCAGTGGCACATACTCGCTTTCCTCCTTTTTGATGTCTGCCATATTGAAGTCGGTCTTGCAATAGAACTTACTGGTCTTGAACTCATCGCTCTCCTGTATGTTCATACTGCCATTCATACCTGTCTTGGTTGCAACAAAGTCTCTTGCGGTCTGTCCGCAGATCCATCCTGTCGGCATATCAGAAATCTTGGAGGCTGGCACAAGACTGTCCATGTTCTCATTCAGGTTGATGCTTGTCTTGTCACGGTCAATGGTCACGCCTTTCTTCAGTTGCACCACCTTTCCAAAAATGTCAGAGGATAGCCATTCCAGAGTTTCCTTGCTTCGTGCCGAACCGCTCACCACATTGCCTACGGTGGTGATGATCTTTTGCATACCCACCTTTCCGTAGTCTGCTTCCAACTGTGGCAGTTCCTGGAATCCCAAGGCTACGCTCACCTTGTTGCTTCGGGCTGTACCTATCAGTCGGTCTATCTTATGGAAGTAGAGTGTAGGCAACTCGTCCACGATGATGCTCACAGGGATGTTCTTGCCTTGCCCTGTGTTCACTCGTGTCACCAGTCGGTTGAGGATTAGGGCATTCAATGCTCCGATGATGCTCTCCATCTCTGGGTCATTGGCTATCAGCAGATAGCTCGGATTCTTCGGGTCACTGACCTTCAGGTCGAAGTCATCTCCATCTTTATGAAATATCCAATAGCTTTCCTTGGTAGCAAGGCGTGAGGTATAGACACGCAGTGTACCTATCATACCCTCCAACTGCTCCATTGCCTTGTTCTTCAAGGCGGTTTGGAATGGTCCTAGCAACGGTGCCACCTCATTGTCGGTCTCTAGCACATTGAAGATGGTCTGGTAACTCTCATTCAGGAAACTCAGAATATGGGGCATATCGCTGTACTTGCCCAACCAATAGGCTGGCTCCACTTCTTCTCCTGCATGGTTAAACACCTTGCCGGTCGGCTTCATCTGCATGGTCTTCGGGTCAAGTACCTTCTCTGCTATCAGCATCTTGCCGTCCTTGTCGTATGGCTCCTTACCATAGTTGATGAAGAAGTAGATACAGGCGGCGAGGAAGTTGACGGCTGAGGTCTGGAAGAACTGGTCGCTGCCGCCACCGCCTTCCTTCTTTCCTTTTTGCAGGGATTCAAGTAATGTCTCTGCGGTCTCGCTCGCTGCTGCCAAGTTATTGATATACTTCTGCTGTATCGGGTTCACTCGCTTGGAGTATTCCACATCCACAAAGTTGATGATGTTGAACTTACAGCCTTCTGGCAGTTTCCCCAACTGTTGGTTCTTCTTGTAGTGGTAGTACAGTTTGGTTGCCAAGGTAGGGAACTTGTAGTCGTAAACGACCATGGCAAAACCTTTTGCACTGTGCTGACGGATGAATGGCTCGATGATGGAGAATGTCTTACCGCTACCAGGCGTACCCACAACCCAGGTGCCTCTGAATGGGTTTACGATGTTTACCCATCCCTTGCGGAACTTACCCTTATAGTAGTAGCGCATGGGTATATTCACGCTGTATTTGTTGTATTCCTCCTTTTGGCACTGCTCAAAACTCTCGTTTTCAAAATTGAAACGGTCTTTCATCAGTCCTTCCTTCAAGAACTTCGAGATGTTGTCCAAGGCGATATGCACCAATACCGTTCCGATGATGGTTGTCACCATATAGAGAATGGTGTTCAATCTTAGGGTATAGAGACGAGTGTCCATCGCATAGCCGAAGAGCCACACGGACAATATCAACAGCAGCACACCACTCACCAAGGGGTACAGCACCTGCCTTCGGGCATCAAACTCCAGATGTTTCTTGTTTCTCGTACCTACGCAGGTGATGCATACCAACAGGAATGTCACCACCTTGCTATACACCAGGTTCCCGTCATGGTAGATAAACCACTGCTTGATGCGGTCGTGCAGGTCACACACCACACCGCCAAAGCCGTCTATCGCCCTTGGGTCTATGGCATACTCAAAGAACTCCATCAACACGGATATGTAGATGACCGCCCTGAATATCTTGTAAAATCCTTGTAACTCCTTGCTTTCTTCCATAAATATTCTTAAATAATCAACCTATAAGTTGTATTTCTCAATTATTTGTTGTATCTTCGCACTATAAAACAATAAGATTATGACATTCGACCTGATTACAGAAAACGAGCACCTTTGGGCTGTCAGATATGATGACTGCCTCGACAACGTTCTTGACTCAATTCTTGGGCAATGGAACGATGTTACATGGTTGCGTAGCTTCTTCAAGCATAACATTGATGATTTGGCATCCTACTTCAAAATCACTGATGTCAATCAAGCCATCTATGATACGATTGAAGATAGCGAACGCTTGCAATGTCTCATCATGGATATTTCTCCTGATGCTGACCTTGACAATATTTTCCGCCCATTGGAGAATAGTCGTACTTCGGAAATGTTGTTGGGCAAAGAGAAGGCACGCTTGCGTAATACGCCACGTCATGCTTCTTGGCTCCGCATCTATGCTATCAAACTCGAACCGGGTATTTACATTATCACTGGCGGTGCAATCAAGTTGACTCGTACTATGCAGGAACGTGAACATACTTTGGTTGAACTCGCCCGAATGGAAAAGGTGAGACGTTTCTTACTTGACAACGATATTGCCGACAAGGATTCCTTCATGGACTTCTTAAATGAAATCATATAGAAAGGAGGGTATTATGAGAACTACAAACGAAATTGTTTCTAAACTGAGAGAACATCAGTCTTCAACTCCATCCAAATGGCGTGAGAATGCAGAGTGGCGCATGGCTAACAAATCATGGCTTCGCTATTCTCAGCACATTGCAATGATGATGCTCGACAAGATGGAGGAATTGGGTATGACCCAAAAGCGATTGTCTGAACTCATGGGCTGCAGCCAGCAATATGTTTCCAAGGTACTCAAAGGACAGGAAAACCTATCCCTCGAAACCTTGGCTAAGATAGAGCGTTGTCTTCAACTGCCTATTCTGAATCATTTAGCGTAGCTCTATTTCAGAAATATCGGATTGAATGAGTCAGCAGACAACACATCGCTATAGTTCACTTTCAATGAGATGGTGCGACCGCTGATTTGGTTCTCCGTCATTTCGATGGTTAATTGCTTGTCATTCGGGAATGTCATTTTCCGAATGACTATCACATTGCGGTAGCCATAGCGGAAACGCTTGGCCTGCTCCAACGTGAAGACTGGATGCAACTCTACCATCTGTGAGTTGGTTGCCTTGGCGGTCTTCTTATCCGTCAGCTTCAATCGTATTTGGTCTATATCAAATGGTATATGCGTCTTGTTCTCTACCGAGAAGTCCAAAAAGAAATAGTCACCTGACGAATAGATATTATTCAGTCTCATCACCATTTTATGGGCTTTGGTCTTCACATTGTTCACATGGGCTTCCGAACTCCAAATCTGACGAGCATATCGAGCCATGTCAGTAGAGGACAAGGTTACCGCAGGATTGTTATAGGCATTCTTTTCTATCTGTTGTATCTCTTTATCCGTCACTGCCTCTTGCAATCTTGTTGTATAGAGCAGCGCATACTGGGTACGGTAACGTTCTGTCACAATGGTCACGATGGCAAGCACTTCACCATCTTCATGCAGTCCCTCCTTGGGCTTCAGTCGCACGGTATTGTTGATGGGTTGGTCTCCTGCTATCTTGTCGGTGGATATATCCACAAAGCGGATGGGTTCGCTTGCCGTAATGACTGTTGTCACTTGCTCGTTCACGGTCAGCTGCTCCATCTCCTGGTAGGTGCAGGGCTGATAGCTCTCCGTACTGGTCTGTTGTGCCATCATTGGAGTGGCACTTATTGCACACATTATCAGTGCGCCAATGGTCTTCTTGATATTCATATGGGTGTAATGTTTACTTTGTAGTGTTTAACGTTTACTTGCTCTTGGTATCTTTGCTGTTTATCAGATACACAAAGGTGCCATATTTCAGTTTCACTTTATTCTTCTTGATAGCCTTGCCTATGGCATTGCTTGTTTTCTGATAGGCATTCTGCATAGTCTGCATGCCCCATTGCGAAAAACTGCTGCCTGTATTGGTGGTATTCATATCCACATTGCCGGTTACGGCTCCGCTTGCCACATCCTTGGTGGTCTCACGGAACTGGCTGCTTGGCACATACAAGCCTTCCAAGCCGTCTGTATCATAGAGTGACAGATTGATTTTCACTATCTCATCATCCACCAGCACACTTTTTACCGTGCCTTTCACTCGTTGCGAACTGAAACCGCTCATGGTGGCATACAGGTATGCGCCTTTCTTCACTATCATCTCACCGATTTCCACATCATCAAGCAGTCGCAAGCGAACACGGCTTCCATCCACGGCTTTCACATTCTCGTCAATGATAGCCTTTATCATTGTCGGCTCTTTCTCGTTCACCGCCAAAGTGTTGAAATAGTCCGAGGATGTCTTCACCTTTTTCACCACCTCACTTGGCTTATCATTCTCGTCTGCTTCCTTTCGGGCATTCTCATTCACCTTGATTTTGCCCTCAATGTTGATACCGCCCTTGGCTGTAGCTGTTGTTTCATCGGATGCTGTTGCTGAAGACGATGAGTTCTGTTGCGTGGCTTGCTGTCCCTTCAGCCTTGCTTCGGCAAGTGCCTTGTTCAGCTCTGCCAACGCCTCGTTCTCTCTTTGTCGCTCATGGGCTTCTTGCGCTTCTCTCGTTTTCTCCAGTTCAGCTTGCCTCTTGGCTTCGGCATCCAACTGTTGCAGTTCTGTATCCGAATACTTGCTTTGGTATTCTTCTTTTTCTTGCTCATTGTCTCGGTCTATATTCTCCACGGCACTATGGTCTTCTATCTTGCCGTAGGCGTTCAACATGTTCTCATACTTTCCTCCAATACCGTCACCGCCCTTGATATGGGCTTGTGGCAGGTTCGGATTCAGATATTCCGTGGTCTGCATATTGGCATCCTTCTTCTCCGCCACCTTGGTATCAAAGAGGTCGAAGATAAAGTAGGATGCACCGAGCAGTGGAAGATAGACAATCGCAGGTAGCATGTACTTGGGTTGTCTGAAATTGATTCTTTCTGTCAGCTTCATCGTTATTTGTCTTTATGAGGATGGCGTGCATCCTCATTGGTCCTTACTATATTCTTTGCATTCCCCATATTCTGATGGCGAGCCTTTATCAGCGAGTCCTGTCTCTCCGTGGCGGTGCGTCGCTCTCCCTGATAGTGATAAGCTCTTGCCATGCGATAGATGTTGAAACTGAAGCTCACACCCACAAAACCGAACACGATGACCAGGAACATTGTCTTATGCAAGTCGGCAAATTTCTGCACCTTGGCTGCAGCCTTGTCGATTCTGCACATCCTGGCAAACTTTCTTCCAGCTCTCACGTCTCGCTCATAGCGTTCCTTGTATTTTGGGTCGTCCTTGTCGGGCATCTTCTCCCCAATGAGCATCTGCTTAAATCCTTTTGTGTTCATCGTTATTTCTTTTTTACCTTTTTACTTCTTTACCCTTTTACCTTCAATAGTTGCTCTTCGTCTTCTGGTCAATATCTTTGTTGAGCAAGGTTCTCCAGTTCACTATCAGCAATCCATGTGGGTTATTGTCAGTTCTCGGCACTCGTTTCAACTGTCCTGCCGTCACCAGTTCACGGGTTAGCACATTGGTTCTACGCTCGATGCGCTGTCTGCCGTAGTAGGTGAACTCCATCTTCTCCTTGTTGAACTTGATACTGTCACAGAAGATGCTGAACACGGCACTTGTTCCCATGATGTTGGAGTAGAACCCCTTTTCTTTCAGCGTATTGTACTGCGCCAATCCTGTCTCATCCACCAGATACATGGCTTTCTCCATCGTGTATTTGATGTACTTGTCATCGGGTGCCAATGTGAAGAAATAATGATGGAACATCTCGATATGGCTCTTTGCTTCCACATCCAGTGTCTCATCCATCGTTGTGCGCTGTACCAGAATCGGCACGTTGCCGTCCAACACATAGATTTTGTTCTGTGCATCCACCACCATATTCTTCGCAGTCCAGATGCTACTGATACTTATCAGCACGCATCCAACCAGAAACAGGCTACAGATGATAGTCACCAACTTCACCTTATTCTCTAAATTCTTGATTACCATTGCTATAATGTTTTTTACCTTTTTCACTCTTTTACTTTTTTACCTTTATCAGTGCATCACATGGGCAAGTGTCCCCTGTGCCGACATTTTGGCTTGCTGTGCCACACCCTCACCGAAGTTTCTGGTAGAGAATGCGGTATCGCCCTCTGGTATCATCCATGCCGCAAGGTCTGGAACCAAGTTCAGACACTTCAACGCAACGATACTTGCTGCCATCAGATACCCTGCCGAGAAGAACGAGTTCTGCAAATATGCCGCCATCGTCTGCTCACTGGCGGTGATAGCCGTCAGGTTCTCCACCTGAATGCAAAGCACAATGTCGAAGAGCAATAGCACGTAGAAGCCCACGAAGTAGAGCATGGCTCCATAGAAATGCACGGTCAGATACCTTGTCAGCCACTTCGCCCAACTGCTTTCCCATTTCGGCAATAGCGAGAACGCCCATTGTATCGGACCAAATATCGTCAGCATTCCCAACAGTATCTGTTGACAATAGATGGTGCTCCACCAACCGATACGGAAGACGATCAATGCTATCAGCATTACTATCTTGTCGATGTTCACTACGGCTCCTGCAGTCAGTGAGGTAAACCACAGCTTGGCTGCGTCCTTTTCCATATTGGTCACTTCATCCACACCAGTCTGCTCCATGGTCGATTCCACCAGATTCGGGTCTGTTGTTCCCTTATGGGCAATGTCTGCCTGAGCTTGTACGTTGGTGTACATCGTGTCTCTGGTATAGATAAGCTGCTGAACTTCCGTAAACTTGTCCTCTATCTGTGTGGCTTCCGCCTCATAAAGGTCATGGGTATAACTTCCGATGGAGTTTGGAATGTAACTCAGGAAGTCCAATACGCACCAATTGCTGCCACTATTTGTCATACCAGTATCGGCTGGTGGGTACCACCAACAGAGGATGATGCTTATCACCAATGGCTTGAATAGTTTCATCACATCCAGTGGCTCATGCTTCACCATCATCTTGTAAGCCATATTCGCTGCCACCACGATGGAGAAGAGGGCTGCGAGTGCCATACACATTTGGACGACCCACCAAAAAGGCCCATTCGAGCCTGTGAAAGTAGCGTCGCACAGGAACTCGTTGGTCTGGAAAATCACGTCATCAATCTCTTCTTCCAAGATATTGATGCCGAAGTCGGATAATATGCTGCTGTTGTCTGCCATAACTCCTTATCTATTTATTTTCAAATCATTGTCATCCTCATTCGAGCCGTTATTACTGCCAGAAGATGTGTTGTTTCTCACTGCCATTCCTGCCTCTCGCCATTTGCTGGATGCACTGCTGATGATACTTCGTTTGTTGGCGGTCTGGTAGTTGCCGTTTGCTGTCAACAATTCCTTGGTCTTGCTGGCATTCGAAATCTGCACCAGTTGCTTCACAAGTGTCTCGTTCTGTTTTGCCACATCTGCATAAATCTGTAGGTACATCTTCTTACGCTTGGCATTGGGCATATAGACATCATTGATGGCTTTGATGGCTGTCTCATAGACATGATAGTATTCTGTCCAGCGTTGCTTGTCACCGATGGATCCGCCTACAGGCAGGATGCGGTCGATGTTCTTCTTGAAGGCATCCATCTTGCTGTTTATCTTGCTTCCTTCCACCTTCCATGCCAGATCCACCTGTCGGTCTGCCATATTCAACGCCTCAATCTCTGCTCTCTTGGTCAGGGCAGAGTCGATGGCTTCGGCATATTCCACTTGATTGTAGGCTCCGATTCCTGCCGTTGTACGAAAACCAAGTTTGTTCTTACTCGCAGCCGACTTCTTGTAACTGCTGTGCAGTAACTGATAGTACAATTCTGGTGACAGACTACCACTACCGATTTCCATCACCGTTATCTGGTTCTTTTTCGAACTGTCATGATTGTATGTCACACCACTTTGGGCATTGCCGCTGATAGCGACTCCCAACATCAACATGATGGTTCCTATTCTTGTTTTCTTCCTATCCATGCCTATACATTATTATATATGGGATTATAAATTCTTCGTTCTCTCAATATCCGAGTTTACCTGCCACTCGCCACCGACCGAAGGCATCTTCCAGTATTTGCTGCTTGCTTTTGGTTCGGTAAACCTTTTCTTTCCAATAGCCGATGCGCACTTGGATATATCGCCACGACTCAAAGTAGCTTTTGTTCAGATGCTTCTCTATATTGTCAAGCGAGGTGTTGATGCTTTCCAATACCACAAGAAGGTCTGCCGTGGAACACGCTGCCGCTCCTGTGGCATACAGCACCAAGTCGCTCACGCTTTTGTAGAGGTATTCGCCTTCATTTGCGATATTCTCTATGGCTCGTCGGTTGATGCCTATCAGTATGGTATCGGCAAGCGAGATGCGCTTTCGTTTGATGACTTTTTTGTTGTAGTCATCCAACAGCTTCTTATAGTCCGATATTCTGTCGCTCACACCCTCGTAGGTGGAGTACACGTTCAAACTGGTTCGTAAACTTTGATATAGCACATCTATCACATCGAACGCTCTGGTGTACTTATCCAGGTCAACGTTCAGTTCCTTGTATGCCTTGGTCTCGTCCTTGCTGTAGCTGTGCAACAGCTTGTTGCTGTATTCCAACGTGCTTCGTGCAAGCAACAGACTCCGCTGTTTCTTGTGGTCATTGATGTAGGCTTCTACGCTGGCAACATCAAATCCCCATTGGGCGAATATTTTAGAGGGGAGGGCGAGGAGCAAGATTGCTACCAGCAATGTTCTCACAATATCCATTCGTCGCTTCTTGCTCACTGACCCTGCAACCCTCTCCGCTGCATCAGCCTTGTATTCTCTTCTATTTCTCATTTTCATTGTCTTCATCATTAAACTTGCCGTGATAATCATCTGAATGTTTGGTGTCGGCAGCTTTCCTTAACCAACGTTTCTTGCATTTCTCCACCAGTGTCAACCGTCGTCCTTCGTCAGCATTGATATGTGGAGCGATGTCCATCAGCACGTCGATGATGTTGCGCTTGTAGTGCATCATCTTCTCCAACGATACCAAGTCTGCGTATATCTTGGTGATTCTGCTGTCCACCTCTCTGGCTATCTCTAACCTATCGCTCGACCATAGCAGATGAAAGGTATCATCGGTGTTATTGTCATCGGCAGGTGCGCTCTTAGCATATTCGGTGGTTATCTTGCACGATGGATATTCCTGTGCGATTTCCGAGATGCGCTTGTTCACTTCGTCCGCCTTTTCCTGCTCGGTCTTGCTTGGGTCAAGCGTCATCACATCCACTACCGAGGTGTTGGTGTATTCCGATGTCAGCTCCCAACTGATCTGCAGGATGGCTCTGTGTATCTTGATGCCCAAGAAATATTTCGGCTTTCGGGCAATCTTCAATGTTGCCTTGAAGGTGATGATGCCGTTGATGTTGGGCATGGTGGCTTTTCGAATGTAAGTATAGCCGCTCCATGTTCCTTCCCCTTGCCAAGTCAGGTTGTAGGCACTCTTGCAGTCGTTCATAATGGCTGGTATGCGATAGTAGTCATCCGTCGCCACGTCATTGTCCTTTCCTGCCTCTGCCTTGGCTTCCTCTATTTCCCTTTGTTTCTGTTGCCATGTGGCAAGTTCTTTGTTCAGTTGTTCGATGGAAGCCTTGTTCTTGTTGTATTGCTCCCGATACTTGGCTGCATCTTCCACACTTGCATTGGCGATTTGCTTGACAAGTGACTTGTTCTCGGCTTCCAACTGACTGATTTGAGATTGCAGAGAGGCTATCTTGGCATTGGCTTCCTGCTCTTGTTTATACAAGTCCGAGAGGTCAAGGTTGTTCTCTGTCACAGATGTTGTCATGGCGCATTTCTTGCTGTGGTCATTCAGCGAACCGCCACAACTCTTGCATTTGTATTGTGTGGTGCCTTGCCCCAACTGCACACCGTCGCTGCATGTCACACTAATGGTCACGCTCTCGCATCCCTTCAGTTTGGCGGCATCGGTTGCCTGATAGTAGTTGCGTGCATCACTGCCTATATAATAGGTATAGCCATCCTCGTTGTCATTCCATTCGCTCAACTGGGCTTGCAGTTGTGCCTTGAAGGTGTTCAAGTCCATCGAATAGGAGTCAAAGACTGCCTCATACACTTCTTCTGTCCTGTTCCAACTCTTGTACACCTGTATCTCGTAGGCGTATGCCTTCTGTTTCTGTCCTTTTTTCTTGCTACTGATGATGTAGCTGTTCAACCAATAGCTGATACTGTAGGTAAAGCCATCATTCTGGTTGTTGAGCTGTTGCACCCTTGTTCTTGACCATCCTGCATGATTCTCAGAGTTTTGCAGGATGGCTTCCTTTTGACTATTGTTGGGATAGAAGTTGGCATCCTTGGTGTTAATTCTGTAGCAGTGGTCGCCTTTCAAGATGCTGTTGTCATCGGTGGGCGGTACATAGTCGCACAGTTTTTCTCGTCCTTGGTCTCGTCGGGCGATATACCATCTTTGCGTGTAGTAGTTTCCCGCCGTCTCATCCAGATAGTCCGTCATCCATGAGGTTAGGTTATAGTTGGCAAGAGAGAAAAGTCCTGCAACGTTGTCCTTGCCTCCAATCATGCCCAAGAGTGTGTTGCCTACGCTCTTATCGAGGCTTTTGAACAGCGAGGAATAGTTATCCACAATGTCGATGGCTGCACTGAGCTTGCCTTGGAAGAGGTCGTTGAACTGGCTGCTCTGCAACAGGGCATTGCCGATATTGTTCATTCCTGCTCCTGCAAGGTTGGCTCCTGCCTTATACAGATTGTCGATGTCGGCTTTCAGATTGTCCACTGTAAAATTGCCTGGCACCTTCGACAAATCGTCCAACATCTTCTTCCAATCCACGTTGCCAATCTCTGAAAGTTTCAGTATGGCAGCTATCTCCTGGTTGATTTGTAGAAAGGCGATGTCCGAGAATGTGAGGGTGCTGTTTGTTACCACACTCTCAAACTGCATGCACAGGTTCTTGGTGTCGTCACATATCTTCATCAGATAGGTTCCCCAATACAGGGCAGTCTGCGGACTTTTCAGCATCATTCCTGCCACCGTCCATATCTTCGGCATGATTTTGCCCGACACCATGTTGTAGATACGGCGGTAATAGTAGTTCTCTGTGCTACTGTTCCAGATGCCCAAATCCGTCATTGCCTTGCGTTCCAAGAATTTTGAGGCGAAGATGCCGGCACTTGCCACTTCTGCTGCTTTATAATGCTTCAAGATGTTCTGCACCTGCTCGTTATAGTATGCCTCTGCCACGGCTTCCGTTCCGTATGCAGCAGCCATAGCAGCCACCGTCTGCTTGTCATAGTTCACGCTGTAGTACTGTGCGTCAGCCTTTGCCAACACACAGACGATCAGCATTATGATGGATAGAAGTCGTTTCATCTTTGATTACTTTTTATTTTTGTTCCCTAAATTCAGAACTTTTCCTGCCTGATTTACCTTTTGAGCAAAAGCGAGGCTCTTGCTGATACCACTTGCATCCCAATCCCTGCAATAGGCTTCGATAGTTTGTTGGTGGTTGCATTTCAACTCTCGCTTGTAGAGTTTTAATGCTTCCTTCTCCGCTCGTTCCGTGGTGTAGGTCATATAGCACTCATGCGGTTCTTCCACACCATACACATTGCTGGTCTGTCCTCGTCTGATAAAGACTTCACGGAAGAAACTGCGTCCTTCCTTGTTCTCCAAGCGGTTGATGGTGAAGATTTTCTTGCAGTCCACATCGGTCAAACCGAGTATCGCCTTGATGGTGTCAAAGCGTTCCTTGAATTTACTCTGGTCGAGTAGCATCACCACATCCGAGTTGTTGATGATGGCTTCTTTCACTATCTCGCTGCCGATGATGTCCTGTATCTCCTGTGTCACCACACCCACGCTTGCCCAGAACTTTCTGGCGGTCTTATACAGATATTTTATGTATTCCGCCATCATGGGCGAGGCGATGGCTTTCCATGCCTCCTCGATGATGAGCATCTTTCGGTTCTTTTTGATGCGCATCTTCTGCAGGAACACGTCCATGATGATGAGTGTCACCAGTGGAAAGAGCAGTGGATCATCCTTGATACTGTCGATTTCGAAGACGATGAAGGTCTCATCAAACAGACTGCTGTCCATATTCTCATTCAGCGTCACATCATGGCTGCCTCCTTTATAGAAATCCTTCAACAGATAGTTGTAGGATGACAGGTCTATGCCATGCAGACCGTTCTCCTCGCATATCTTCGGCAGTCGCTCAGTACTGAACTCATAGAAAGTGTTGAAACAGAGGTTGCTCACTCTCTTGGTGGTGAAATAGGCATCGTAATACTCGTTGATGACTTGTTCTATCAGTCTGTCTTCGGTCTTGCTCACTGTGCCTTGACTTCCTTTCCATATCAGCATCACCAGGTTCTTCAGGAATCCCAACTTCTCGATATTCCATTCCTCTCGCTTGATTTTGAAAGGGTTCATCGTGATAGGATGTTCTTCTGTGTAGGATATGTATTTGCCTCCAAAGTATTCACATAGTCCCTCATACGAGTTTCCTGTATCTACCAACACGATGTCGGTGTCCTGCTCATGGGCTTGGCGCACCATGGAGTTTACATAAAAACTCTTGCCGCTTCCCGAAGGACCGAGGACAAAGAAGTTGCTGTTGTCGGTCAGCTTGTTTCGTCCCTCTTTTCCTGATATGTCGATGGCTACTGGCACTCCTTGGCGGTCGGTATAATAGACCTTGAAGGGTGTGTCCTCGCTATGCACAATCTTTTCCTTGTACATCAGGCAGGTGGCGGCATCGCCCAAGGTCAAGAATCGGTCGTAGTCGGCATTCATCCCATAGCAGTTGCCGGGGAATGAATTGACGAACAGTTCCAACTGGTTGTAGGCTCGCTTCGAGATATGTATGCCCATCCTACAAAAGGCATTCTCCAGATGATTGGTACACTTTTGTATATCCGTGTTTGGCTTCACCGTCACTATCAGATTATAGTGGGTATATACTAACTGCTTGTTTTCTCTCGCTATCACCTCCTGCACTCGCTTGATGTCCTCCACGGCAATCAGATTGCTTGGGTTTGGCATACTGGCATGGCGATTCTTCTTTTTGTCTAGCAGAGCAAGCTCACGCTTCTGATTCGGTACAAAGATGATTTGGTTATACACCACACTCTCCACACCTGGTATGCTGTCCACCAATGACACCAGATCCACTGGCATGCTGGTGTTGTTCACCTCGATGTTGGTAAACGGACGGATTTGTGTCGGCAGATTAGCGCAATCCACATCCACAAGACTATATACCTTACAGCGTCTGTCACCCATACCTATCATCTCGTCATCCACCTTGAATCCTGTCATGCTCAACATCTTGTCCCGGAAGTTCATGGCAAAGAAACGGTCAACATACAGACTTGCCTCTTGTTTGTTTAAGAACTCTGATTTGATACCAGCATCCTTCAGCTGGTCTTGCACCTTTCTGATTTTCACTAAGAAATCTCGCCATTTTTTGTTGTCGAAAGACATCAGACGACTCTTCTTGTTCTCCTGCGTAATGGTCAGATAGGTCATGCTGTCTGTATATTCTCTTCCGTTGAAATAGCGGAAGTAGGATTCTGATAGAAACTCATGCCCCTTGCCACTCTCATCCTCAAACTGCTTTCTGGTAAAGATGTCCTGCTTGTGTAGGGCATAGCCTTCACCCAGAGTCTGTGCGATGGCAGCAAACAGGTTGGTGAACTCATAATAGCTGTCTATATTGGCAGAATACTTCTGCACAGGGTTCTCCATTCTCAGAATGGCAGAATATTCTCCAGTCTTGGTATAGAGCACACCGATACCATCCGTGTCTTCCACGGAGAAGTAGATGTCCTGAAAGATTTTCTTCCGCTTGCCACCAGTACCAAAGGCATAGACCGATATGGCCATGCCAATGCAGATTGCCACGAAAAATAAGATTACATATAGTACCATATTCGTTTATTCTTCTGTTTCTTCGGATGATTGATGATTTTCTCCCATACTGGATGATTTGTTGTCATTCTCTTGATAAGAGGTATTGTAGCTTTCTTCGCTATAAAGGGTTGATACACTATCCTTTGCAGTGGAATCCATCCTGCATGTTTGTGTTTCCACGGTCGCAGGATGTTCTTCTGCCTCTCTCGCCCAAGCAGCTCTTGCCTTGTCAGCACTCCTCATGGCATCCAATGTGGGTGGCTTGTAGGTCTTGTCCTTGCATGCGGTCAGCAATATGCCAGCCAATGCCATAATGATAATGTTCTTTGCTTTCATGCTCATAACCATTCTTTTATGTCAAAGATGCGATACTTTCGGCAGAAACAAAAGGTAGGCCCACACCCTTGGGGGAGAATGAGCCTACCAGTCGTTCACTTTCTACTTGTCATCCACATCTTGGTCATGTCGATACTTTTTTTTGTTTCACATTTTTATATGCGCTTGCTGTAGGCATAGATAAACACTCCTTGGTCGTTCTTCTTGGTATGCAGTCCTTTCCGTTGTTTGAACATGATGAGACCTGCACCCGTAGTGATTGCCACGACCAACACTATCAGTCCTGCAATAATACCCATCAGACAGTAGGCGACAATGAAGCCGATGATGGCTCCTCCTGCCGTGATTGCTGCCCAATAGATGTACCGCCCCTGTATTCCCATGAATTCAAGGGGCTTCTGGAGTCCCTTGAACAGTGGGTAATCGGGGTAGCGGATTTCCTGCTCTTCTCTTGCCATTCTTCACGTCGTTTCTCACTTACTGAATATGCACGGAATAACTCTCACTCGTTAGTTGGTCACACCGAAGAACAATGGCAATGCCTGTGCTGCTGCCACGAGGAAGATACATGCTCCTACAATCATCATGATCTTTTTCTTGACATCCTGCTCCTCATTGTTCATGGCGATGTAAACGCTTATCGCACCCACTACGGCTACAACACCTGCAATGGCATAGCAGAGTTTGACCACGATAGGTACGTACTTGGCAATTTCCTCCGTCACTGTTGTAAGCGCAGTGGTACCTGCCGTGTAGTCACCTGCCGAGTTCTGCGCCATGGCAACGCCACCGCCCACAAGGAGCATTAGCGCCAATGTTTTCAAGCGTCCAGAAGAAAGGACGCTCTTGGCGTTCTTCTTCAGATAGTTTGTTGTTTTCTTAAACATTCTTTCTTGTTTTACTTGTTAATGATTCGTTTGGCAACACCTTATTATAATTATATAGAAAGGTGTTGTCGCTTTCATATGATATACTCTTCTGCAGTTGAGTCTTAAATCTGGTAGCCAAAGAATGCTGGGAACAGGATGGATGCACCTATCATAAACAGACAGGCTCCTATCAGCGTCAGTATGGACTTGGTAACACCATCTTCCCCTGTGTTCATCTTGATGTATATCTGCAAAGCGGATATAATCACCATCACAGCAGCGACAGCGTATGTCAGATACAGCACATACAGCATCATCGTCACCACATAGTCGTGCATCCCTGCTAGTGCGTCTGCTCCCCAGCTATAGTCCACATTACCGCATTTGGCTGATGCTGACAGGGGGAGCAGCGCAAAGACAAAGGAACTTACTACATTCTTTATGATATGGCTAAATTTCATCCTTGACTGGTATTGTTTTGATGTTTGGTTGTCCTGGCTTTGTCTCGCCTTGTTTCAATAGGCTCTCCGTGAAGTCGTCCTGCCATAGTCCGTCTATCCATATGGGAGAAGTGGACTCCATCTGCCCATCCATCTTTTCCTGCAACGACTCGGCTGCGTTCTTCGGCTTCTGTTGGTTGACATCATTTCCTTCGTCTTCATCAACATCATCTTCTCTGCCGGAAGAATCCGTTTCTGGAGAATAACCTCTCATTCCGTTGTTCTCTGTTCCCATACCATAGCCCTCATCGTATGATGTGCCGTCTTGGAAACTTGTGTCGTATTGCTTGTCGGCAACGCTAAAGCCACCATCGCTTTCATTGACGGCTACTGCGGCTTCCTCTTCCGTTATGTTGCTGATGTCAAACACTTCCTCGTTGCTCTTGGCTTCTTCCTTCTTACCATACAGGTCTCTGGTTATCATCACCGCATAGTAGATGGCGTATGCAATGGTAAGACTGATAGCGAATATCAAAAATGGACTCATATAATACTTTGTTTTATTGATGATTTATACTCTATGCAGTGGCAAACGTGCCAATTGCGAGTGCAAAGTAAAGAGTAAAATCCGACATAAAAGAATTTTGTAAAGTATGGCCATCAAAGTTTAAGATATATTCAAATTATAATTATACATCATACTCTCAATCATACTTTAATCAGCTTCTTCTGTTAGTTTTCGCATGTTTGGGAAAAGGGCATAAAAAAAGCCCTCCGAATGGGAGAGCTTGGCGTTGTTAGTGGTTCGATGTCAAATATTTATCTTTTGAGCTTTATCTAATCTTCTGTGACAATAAGAAATCATAGACAAAATATCCAAAGCATCTTGTTCTTCAATAATCCATTCTGTTTTCAATTCATGAGCTTCAGGATTACGGAACATATTGCATATTCCTATAAGAATGGACTTGAACCCATTATGTTCGTCTTTTTCAGATCGTGTTTGGTAATTGTTGATAATCAATATTGGATTGTCTTTTCTGAAGACATGCTCAATAAGATTCTGACCATCATACAGAACACCACTAATGTCTTGAATTCTTTTTATGAGAGCTTTAGACGATTCGAAAACTGCATGAAAATAATTATTGGTCATCAGTTCTGCTTTGCAACATTGAAAAATCAATTTGTGAACTCCTCTTTCTTCCAAATCGTGCTTCAGTTTATTTACTCTTTTTTGAGCTTCCGAGACACTATTCGCAGGTGATTTTAACTCACTGAATTTTCCGCTTTCATTAAAAATATATCCAACTAATGCTAATTGGACATTTACTTTTTGCACAATCTCTTTATAATTAATTTTGTCAATGTTTCTTGCAGGAGCCAATATTGCTCCTATAAAACGTAATATAGAGTTAGAGCATTGTTGGATGTTTTGAATATTAGCTAATGCACTATATAGTCGTTTCCACTTGGTTATTCCAGGAGAGATGTCTGGTATAGAACATTGTGCCAAAAACAGTTCTATTTCAGAACCAGTGTATCCATCAACGGTTTCCCCGATAATCTTGGATATACTTTCTACAATAGCTTGACTAAAACATTTTCTTTTTGTCATATTTACTTGACATTATGTATTGCTACAAATTATTTTTCCAATATTTTTCAGCCATAGGCTTTAGCCTGTCTGTGATAACTTGCATTACCACATTAAAGCTGAGTTCTTCTTTCCATTGAATCTTCCGAAGAAACAGTTTCCATTGCATCTGCCGATTGGCATCATTGACAAACTCGGCTGTGAAAAGTTTCAGTTTAGGATTGTATTCAAGTTCACGATTATCAAATGTTGCCTTGATTGCGTCATATAGTGTTTCATCGTCCAATTCTCGTTTTGTCAACAACTGGTAGCAGTCGAAGAAATCTTTCATTCGACTGTTGTACTCGTCACGGTCCAACATAGTGTGGAACTTCTCGGCAATAACAGTCTCCAACGAATAGGCTTGGAGATTGACTGACGGAATGTTCGGCAACAACAAAGGAAAATCAATGGATGCAGGGTAAGGTGTCACGACATCTCCAAAGCCTATGTCCACTGACATTTTATGGATAATGCTGTCCATGTGTGCCGTGAAGAAGAACCTTGTACCAGGATATTTCTTTTCCACAGTGATAGGCTCCATCGTTATGTTTTCCGTATCAAACGTAACGCCATCCTCATCACAGACTATGCCCAAAATTTCCTGGAACACCTTTGTTAAGAACTCTCTGTCACGGCTTATTCTTTCTGCCATGAAGTCCACATCTATGGTTGGACGGGCGTTAAGGCCATCCATCGCATAGAGTAAAGAACCGCCTTTAAGCAGAAAGTTGTCCTTGTACTGACTTACAGATACCCTGTACAGCAGTCGCTCGTTGAAATATCTTGCAAGAAGATACATATATTTATAGCCTGTCTCGTTCATCAGATTGAGCAGACGAGTCTTGAC
>ULYU01060010.1_pt1 | contig 53583 bp, 51 predicted proteins | sample 1962481 | NCBI WGS metagenome assembly ULYU01 (sample SAMEA4835872, study PRJEB28245) | human gut metagenome | biome: gut microbiome; material: fecal sample | place: Denmark | collected 2008 | reverse complement strand
CACTTCTGGCAAGCCGGTATTTTTTTGCCATGATGAATGCATGGTTTCAAGTTCTATAAACGATATACAAAAACGGAAAATACAATCAGGAGAAAAGGCAAAGGGTCTCACCGATGAGGCCGATATTTCAAATATCAACTTAATCTAATGCTTTATGATTTTAAAAATGAAACCGAACTTGAATGTGCTGAAGAAATTCAGAAGTGTGTATCACGACAGACTGCCGCTGTTATCCATCGGCTGGCCAATAGTGTTGGAGTATCGTGCAGGGCAATGAACCGTTGTACTTCTGTGCGGATGGATACGCTTACCAATCACAATCCGAATCCTTGCCTTAACACGCTGACCAAGATTATGGCTTATCTGCTACATACCGCACGGCTCGCCATGCGTCTGCACGTACTGTGCAGGATGGTGGTGCGCAGTCAAAAGGAGGGAGAGAATATAGTAATCCGCCTGCACACCCCGGAAGATCCGCTGTCAACCGGTGAAGAATTGCTACTGCTTCATCGCCCGAAAAGGCTTGCCCAATCAAGCCGTTACGGCTGTTTGCGGCATTTGGTAAGGCGCATATAAGAAAATTTGAAAATAATTTGGTAAACCGATTCAAAGCCAATCAGTGACGCGGTAGCGGTGTTGTATCTTTGTAATACGAAATCGATATCGAACGTATTAATACAAAGAACAATGTTTAATTTTAAAAAGTAACAAAAATGGAAAAATCAGTAGCTTATTCAGTAGTAGCAAGAACAGACTTTAAAGACCCTAACAGAGAAAACAAATTGTATTATGCACAGGCGCAAGCCAGAGGTGAGATGAATATCCGTGAGATAGGACATCGCATACAGCAAATGTGTACCGTGACGTATCCTGATATCATGGCGGTGCTCTGTTCACTGTGCATGGTAATGAAGCAGGGACTGATGGCAGGCGAGATAGTAAGACTGGGAGACTTGGGCAGTTTTAGAATTGGCTTGAGAAGTGTGGGTGCAAAGACGGAAAAAGAGTTTACCCGAGCCAATATAATACGTGCTCGTTTCAACTTCCACCCAGGAATAGACATGGCCGATTTATTGAACAGCTTGAATTACGAGCGTGTACCGGTCCTCGCAAAGAAGAAAGAACAGAAGTAGACTTATGAAAAGAAGATGAGCAGCCATAGCGGTTGCCATAAATAAAAGAATCCGCAGTACTTGGTAAAACAAGTGTTGCGGATTTTTTTGTTTTCTCTATATATCAGAATGCTTCTGTCATATTAAAGTAGAACAGGTTCTGTTTGTTCACGAAGTTACGTCCGTAGTCGAATCGTACGTTCATGCGAGGCTGTACTTCTATGCGCAAGCCTAATCCAGCGTTGGGCAATACGCCTTCTATCTTTCCTGGGGTAGGACCCATGAAGCCTACGCCTCCCCACGCCACATATCCCAAGTGGCTGGTGATGCGCTTCAGCCATGTGCTGCGGTCGGTGTTGAACATCTGGCGGTATTCTACCAGGGCTACATGCGAGCTTTTATCGCGATACTGCCCCATGTAATATCCGCGCAGGTCGAACGGGGTTCCGCTCAATGCGTATTTAGTAAGAGGAATGTGCCGGCCAAAAGTATTTTTTGATTGTAGTGTCCACGCCAGCACTTTGCGTTGACCTACCGATTTGTATTGGCGGTAATCAAGCTCTAAGCGGTAGAAGTTCTTATCACTGCCTAACCATTTTTGATACATTATACCCCTCAAGTCTACGTATGTGCCACGGTAAGGGTTGGCTGGAATATCACGTGTGTCGTAAGAAAGAAGGAATCCGATTCCGGAACTGAAATTCTTATATCCGTTTTCATCGCCTCCGGCTGCAGCATAATCAGCTTGTTGAGGCAAGTATTTGGCGGGCTCACTGAGTTTGTCGTAAGAGATATCTATCTGCGGGCCGAAGAATATATCGCTCTTTCCCATGCGGAACAGAAACCATGGATTTACCTGGAATCCGCTATATCTATATTGGCTGGTAGAGTCGCTTCGCTCATAGTTCTTATTTGTGTTATAACCTATACCGTAGAAATTCTCTCGGGTATTCTTATAATTAAGAACTCCGAAGATGCGGAACTTATCGTCCTTGAAGAATAATTGTGGTTTTACCATAAGATTCAGTCCTCCGCCTTCGAACATGAATGCCAACGCCATGGGGATTACCGAACGTCGCATCGTGGTGTCTTGTGGATTCATGCGGAAAGTCATCAATGCACTACCGCCAATCAGAAAACCAAAGTCGGGTGTGTAACTTGGTCCTCCTAAAATGTTATAATGGAAGTTGCGCTGCGCTACACGCTGACGGTGCAACTCTTTTTTTGTCAGTATGGTTGTAGTAGTGGAATCAGTTTTTGCTAAAGATTCTTCTTTAGCTACGGTGGTGAGAGTGACCGATAGTGCGATAAGGAATAATATGTATTTTTTCATCAATTTGATATGAATGTTTCAGTGTGGCAAAGTTACGGTTTTTGAAACGATAACGAAGCGTTTTTTTATAAGACTTTATGGTATAAGGCCATGGTTTTACGGCTTAAGTAATACGTATTGATAAAAAAATATAATGCTTTTGGCTGTTATGAAGTAATTTCCTAATTTTACAAAGTTTAATGAGTAAGCTGTATAAGCAGCTAATAAATATGAGTTATAATACTATGACAGTTATAGAACGTTTTTTGAAGTACGTCACTTTCGATACTCAGTCGGATGAATCGACAGGGGTTACTCCAAGTACTGCGAAACAGATGGTTTTTGCAGAGTATTTAAAGTCGGAGCTCGAAGCCTTGGGCTTGGAAGAGATTTCGCTTGACGAGAATGGCTATCTGTTTGCCACTCTTCCGGCTAATGTGAATCGTGAGATACCTACCATCGGCTTTATAGCCCATATGGATACAAGTCCAGATATGAGCGGAACAAATGTAAAGCCTCGCATCGTAGAAAATTACGACGGAAAGCCCATTGTTTTATGTGCAGAAGATAACATTATTCTTTCGCCGGAGCAGTTTCCGGAATTGCTTGACCATGTAGGCGAGGATTTGATTGTTACCGATGGACATACACTGCTTGGCGCAGATGATAAAGCCGGTATTGCCGAGATAGTAGGCGCGATGGCTTATCTGAAAGAACATCCCGAAATTGAGCACGGAAAAATCAGAATCGGCTTTAACCCCGATGAGGAAATCGGATTGGGTGCGCATAAGTTCGATGTTGAGAAGTTTGGCTGTAAGTGGGCGTATACCATGGACGGTGGTGAAGTTGGCGAATTGGAATTCGAAAACTTCAATGCTGCATCGGCTAAGGTACATATTAAAGGACGCAACGTTCATCCGGGATATGCCAAGAATAAGATGATTAACTCTATGCTTCTGGCCAACGAGTTTATCTCAATGCTTCCGGCTAACGAGGTTCCTGCCGCTACCGAAGGATATGAAGGTTTCTATCACTTGATAGGTATTCAGGGAGATATTGAAGGTACAGACCTTTCTTATATTATACGCGACCATGACCGCGCTAAATTTGAACAGCGCAAGAAATTCATCGCCGCTTGTGCCGAAAAGATGAATGAACATTATGGCGCAGACACCGTTACGGTATGTCTGAAAGATCAATATTATAATATGCGTCAGCAGGTGGAGCCGTTGATGCACATAATCGACATCGCTTTTGCTGCTATGACAGAAGCAGGAGTAGAGCCTAAAGTAAAGGCTATACGTGGCGGAACAGACGGAGCGCAACTGTCGTTTAAAGGATTGCCTTGTCCTAACATCTTTGCAGGAGGATTGAATTTCCACGGACGCTATGAGTTTGTGCCTATCCAGTCTATTCATAAGGCAATGAACGTGGTGGCTAAGATAGCAGAGCTTACCGCTAAAAGATATTGATAAATATATATAAGTGCCGAATGCCGGATAATTAGAATCCGGTATTCGGTGCTTTTGCTTTTTATAATAAATAACCTTAAAGATTTTAGACCTAATTATGAAAACGACTCCTTTTACAGAGAAGCACATTGCTTTAGGGGCAAAGATGCATGAGTTTGCAGGATATAATATGCCTATTGAATATCCTACAGGTATAATCAATGAACACTTTACAGTTTGTGATGGGGTGGGTGTGTTCGACGTGTCTCACATGGGTGAGTTTTGGGTAGAAGGTCCCAATGCGCTTGCTTTCATTCAGCAGGTTACATCGAACAATGCGGCTGTTCTTACCGAGGGTAAGGTACAGTATACTTGTTTCCCGAATGAAACTGGTGGTATAGTAGACGACTTGTTGGTGTATTGCTTTAATCCGGAGAAGTATTTGTTGGTAGTGAATGCAGCCAATATTGATAAAGACTGGAATTGGTGTGTGTCGCACAATGAAGCGGGCGCTGAATTGACAAATGCATCTGATAATATAGGACAGTTGGCAGTGCAGGGACCTAAGGCTGTAGCAACATTGCAGAAGCTTACCTCTGTTAATTTGTCTGATATACCTTATTATAATTTCTGCGTTGGCGAGTTTGCCGGCGTGCCAGATGTTATTATCTCTAATACCGGATATACCGGAGCTGGAGGTTTTGAATTGTATTTCGATCCGAAAGACGCCATGAAGATATGGGATGCCGTATTCGAAGCAGGCGCTGAATTTGATATCAAGCCGGTAGGTCTTGGTGCACGCGATACACTGCGTCTTGAAATGGGATTCTGCCTGTACGGTAATGATATAGACGATACAACTTCGCCTATCGAAGCTGGTTTGGGATGGATTACCAAGTTTGTTGACGGAAAGAACTTCACCAACCGTGCCATGCTTGAGCAGCAGAAGAAAGACGGCGTTTCTCGTAAATTGGTAGGCTTTGAAATGATAGACAGAGGTATTCCTCGTCACGGATATAATTTGACCGATGCTGAAGGACAAGTAATAGGACATGTTACTTCGGGTACAATGTCGCCTGTTCGTAAAATCGGAATCGGAATGGGATACGTGAAAATAGAATTCGCAAAACCTGAAACCGAAATCTATTTGGATAATAGAGGACGTAAGTTGAAAGCTAAAGTGGTTAAACCTCCTTTTCGCAAGTAAGAATTAAACCTAATATTAACTATAAGAAAAATGTTTTAGAATGAAGAATTTAATCTCTTCTCTTTTTGTAGGAGCTGCGCTCATGGCCTTTACTAGTTGTGGCGATGGGTCGTCGGCTGTTAAGCCCTACAACGAAGGCATCAACATCATCCCGATGCCTCAGACTTTAGTTCAGCAGGACGGACAGTTTAAACTTGCCGATGGCATGGTAATCGGAGCTTCTACTCCGGAAGCGAAGACCGTAGCCGAGTTCTTTGCCGATAAAATGATGCGTTCTACAGGATACAAGTTCACTGTAGCCGATAATGGTACTATCAACCTGACAATCGATGCATCGAGAGAAGGTAACGATGAGGCTTACGAACTGAATGTAGCTGCCGATGGCGTAAATGTTTCGGCCAAGACTCCACAAGGATTGTTCTACGGTATGCAGACTTTCTTGCAATTGTTGCCTGCCGAAATTGAAAGCCCTGAGAAAGTGAAAGGCATCAGCTGGACTGCCGCTGCGGTATCTGTAAAAGATGAACCAAGATTCCATTATCGTGGATTGATGATTGACCCATGTCGTCATTTCATGCCAGTAGAGGCTATCAAGAAGCAGATTGATGTGATGGCTATGTTTAAGATAAACACATTGCATTGGCATCTTACAGAAGACCAGGGATGGCGTATCGAAATCAAGAAATATCCTAAGCTGACAGAAGTTGGTTCTAAGCGTATCGATGGCGAAGGTACTGAATACGGAGGTTTCTACACTCAGGAAGAAGTGAAAGATATCGTGAAGTATGCAGCCGACCGTTTCATTACCGTAGTTCCTGAATTGGAAATTCCTGGTCACGAATTGGCAGCTATCGCGGCTTATCCAGAACTTTCTTGTAAAGGTGAAGCTATTACTCCGCGTGTCATTTGGGGTGTTGAGGATATCGTGATGTGTCCGGGTAAAGAAGAGGTATTTAAATTCTTGGAAGATGTTATAGACGAATTGGTGGCTTTGTTCCCAAGCGAATATTTCCATATCGGTGGCGACGAATGTCCTAAGGCTAGCTGGAAACAGTGCCCATTGTGTCAGAAGCGCATCACTCAAGAAGGATTGCGTAGCGATAAAAAACATTCTCCCGAAGAAAGATTGCAGAGCTACGTAGTACGTAGAATAGAAAAGTATCTTGCTACTAAGGGAAAGAAAATCATCGGATGGGACGAAATTCTTGAAGGTGGTGTAGATCCTACCGCAACTATTATGTCATGGCGTGGTGAAGACGGTGGTATCGCTGCAGCATCGGCAGGACATGATGTTATTATGACTCCGGGTTCTGGTGGTATGTACCTTGATCATTATCAGGGCGATTACAAGATTGAGCCTGTAGCTATCGGTGGTTATGCTACATTGGAAAAGACTTATAGCTATAATCCGGTGCCCGATACTTTGGTAGTACAAGGTAAAGAAAAGTATGTTAAGGGTGTGCAGGCTAATGTTTGGTCTGAGTATCTTTACACAGAAGATATCCGCTCAACTATGACATTCCCGCGTGGTATAGCATTGGCTGAAATCGCATGGACTAACTTGGACCGTAAAGATTATAAGGATTTTGAACGCCGTATCAATAATGCATACGTTCGTTTGGATGAGCATGATGTGAAATACCATATTCCATTGCCTCAACAGCCTAAGGGTTCTTATGACTATGTAGCTTTCACTGATAAGGCTTCGTTGGAATTCACTACTACACGTCCGTGCAAGATGGTGTATACTACAGACGGTAACGAGCCTACTGCAAAATCTACAGAATATACTGCTCCTATTAACTTTGACGACAGCGGTGTATTGAAGATTGCTTCAGTTCTTCCTTCGGGCAAGATGAGTAAGGTGCGTACTATCACTGTAGAAAAACAAGAGTTGGCTCCTGCCGCTACTGTTGAAAAGACAGAACCGGGACTTGTTATGAAGGTAACAGACGGTATGTATCTTGACATGAAGGCTTTCGACGCTGCAGGTAAAGAACCTATCGAAACTAAGGTAATCAAGGATTTGAAAGAACTGAAATCTTACCGTAAGACTTCTGATTCTATGCGTGGCATTCCGCAGTATGCATCAGTAGCCGAAGGTTACTTCAATGTTCCCGAAGACGGTGTTTACGTGCTTTCTTCTGAATATGAAAATGTTTGGGTGGATGGCAAGTTGGTTATAGATAACGGCGGCGAAGTTAAACGCTTCTCTCGTCGCGACAGAGGTGTTGCTCTTCAGAAAGGTTTGCATCAGTTGAAGGTTGTGTTCTTAGGACACATCGTAGGTGGATGGCCTTCAAACTGGAGCGATGGAGTCGTTAGATATCGTAACGTAAATGCTGATGAATTCACTCCGATTTCAGCTGATATGTTGGTTCATTGATTCAGAATAGCATATAAATAAAAAGAATCCGTCTATAGCAATAAGCTGCAGACGGATTCTTTTTTATGATTATTTCGATAAGGAATGTTATTCGTTAGATAGACAATTCATGCAATACGTTAACAAGTTCACGGTTGATAGGCTTGTCGTTCTTGATAGCTTTGTTGAAAGGTACATATACGATTTCATCGTTTTCGATACCGATCATAACGTTGCGTTGTCCTTCCATCAGAGCCTGAATGCTGGCTACGCCCATTCGGCTGGCGATAATTCTATCGTGTGCTGTAGGGCTACCGCCTCTCTGCAAGTGACCTAAGATGGTTACACGTACGTCGTACTGCGGATATTCGTTCTTTACACGCTCTGCATAGTGCATCGCTCCACCTGTAATTTCACTTTCGGCAACCAATACTATAGAACTGCTCTTAGATTTACGGAAACCGTTTTTGATGAACTCTTCCAACTGGTCTACTTCGGTATTGAATTCAGGAATAATAGCAGCTTCTGCTCCTGCAGCGATAGCTCCGTTCAGTGCGAGGAATCCGGCGTCGCGTCCCATAACCTCCACAAAGAACAAACGTTCGTGCGAAGTGGCAGTGTCACGGATTTTATCGACAGCGTCAAGGATAGTGTTAAGCGCTGTGTCATAACCGATGGTAGTGTCGGTGCCGTACAAGTCGTTGTCGATAGTACCAGGAAGTCCGATACAGGGGATGTCAAATTCTTGTGCAAGAATTCTTGCTCCACTCAGCGAACCGTCTCCGCCGATAACGACAAGAGCGTCGATACCTTCTTTCTGCATATTTTCGTATGCAAACTGTCTTCCTTCGGGTGTCTTGAACTCCTGACAGCGTGCGGTTTTGAGGATTGTACCTCCTTGCTGGATGATATTACTTACGTTTTGGCTTTTGAATTCATGAATTTCGCCTGTTATCAACCCTTTATAGCCATGATAGATACCTTTGACCTGCAAGCCGTTGTAGATTGCAGAACGTGTTACGGCGCGGATGGCAGCATTCATACCTGGAGCATCACCTCCTGAAGTAAGTATACCGATGCATTTAATTGTTCCCATAAATGATATTTAGTATTGTTCTTTTATGCAAAAGTATTAAAAAATCATAGTGTCAACCAATAGAAGACGTGATTTTTACGAATTTCAACAATCTTTTAGAATGGCGTCTCGGCAAGCCTCCATCAGCCACTTTGGGGTAGAGGTGGCTCCGCAAATGCCTACAGAGGTTACGTTGTCGGTAAGCAGCGATAGGTCGATGGCTTCCGGACGGTCTATTCTGTAGGAATTTGGATTTACAGACAGGCACTCGTGGAATAGTATTTTACCGTTAGAGCTTTTATGTCCACATACAAAGAATACCAAGTCGTGCGATGCGGCGAACTTTCTGATGTCAGGCATACGGTTGGCCACTTGTCGGCAGATGGTATCATAATATAAAAAGGTGGCTTGCGGCGAAATGTGCTGACTAATGTAGGCCACTATCTCGCGGAATTCATCGAGCGACTTGGTGGTCTGTGAATAGAGGCGGATGTCTTGCGTGAAGTCCAGCTTACGCGCTTCCTCTAAATTCTCTATCACGATGGCTTCTCCGTGAGTCTGTCCTACTAAGCCGAGCACTTCGGCGTGACCGTTCTTTCCGAATATTACGATTTGTTTTCTACGATTACCGTCTTGATTGTCGTATTCCTGTTTGATACGTTTCTGTAGACGCAGTACTACAGGGCAGGTGGCATCTATGATTTCTATGTGATTTCTTTCGGCGGTTTCGTAAGTCTCTGGCGGTTCTCCGTGTGCACGCAGTAATACGCGGGCGTTTTGAAGTGTCTTCAATTCTTCATGACCGATGGTTATCAGTCCCAGCCCTTTCAGGCGTTCACATTCTCTTCCGTTGTGCACGATGTCTCCTACACAGTATAGTGTATCTCCCTCCTGTAATTCTTCTTCGGCTTTACGGATGGCCGTTGTTACTCCGAAGCAAAATCCAGACCCTTCGTCTATTTCAACTTTCAGTTTACGCATTGATAGCTTTTTTATATTGGTTCATCAGCCATTCTTTCTGTTCGGCTATGCTCATGTGACTGTTGTCGAGAAGCAGAGCGTCGTCGGCTTTACGCAGCGGACTTACTGCACGACTCTGGTCGATACGGTCGCGTTCTTCTACGTTCTTCAGAATCTCTTCGTAGGGTTCTTCTTGTCCCTTGGCTTTTAGTTCGTCGTAACGACGCTGGGCGCGTATCTCGGCCGATGCCGTTACGAATATCTTCAGTTCGGCATCGGGGAAAACTGCGGTACCTATGTCGCGTCCGTCCATCACGATGCCTTTCTCCTTGCCCATGTCTTGCTGCTGTTTTACCAATGCATGACGTACAAATCCCAATGCGGCCACCTGACTAACATGTGATGATACTTCGAGAGTGCGTATGCGGTCTTCGATGTCTATACCGTTCAGACAAGTGCACGGTTTTCCTGTCTCAGCATCGAGCTGGAATGATATATGTATGTTATCAAGTTGTTGTTCCAACTCTTCAGCCTTTACGTTTCCGTCGGGGAAGAACAAGTCATGCTGAATGCAGTAAAGCGCTACAGCACGATACATAGCTCCGCTATCTATATAAATGTAACCTATTTCTCGTGCCAAATCTTTCGCCATTGTGCTTTTTCCGCACGATGAAAAGCCGTCTATTGCGATGACTATCTTTTTCATATAAGTCTGTATTCTAATTTGTTAATTATTTATGAGCTCAAAGATAATTCTTTTTGTTAAAATACTAAAGTCTTGTATACTTTTAAAAATGTTACGATGTACTAGTTAGTATTGTAGAGATACGTTTTATAAGTTATCTTGGTTTAGTATGAAGTGCTGAAATTGAATGAAAAAATCTTTTTTTTGCGTGAAGTGTTGTGCATTAAAAGATTTGCGCTATATTTGCACGACAGAGAATTATTAACCCATTAAAAGTTATTTTATGGAAATTAAAAAATCGCCCAAAGCCGATTTGGAAGGCAAGAAGACCACTGGTGTTCTTATCGGTCTTGTGCTGATATTGGCAGCAATGTTCGTTGCGTTTGAATGGACAAAACGTGACGTTGTGATCACTGCCGATAGCGGTATCCAAGAGGTTGCTTTCGAAGAAGAAATGGTTCCTATCACGGAACAAGAAGAACCAAAACAAGCTCCTCCTCCTCCCGAGGCTCCGAAAGTGGAAGAAGTTTTGCAGATTGCAGATAACGATGCAAACGTAGAAGAAACTACTATCCAGTCTAACGAAGATAAAGGTGAAGCTGTAGAAATTAAGTACGTGCCTGCAGTAGTTGAGGAAGAAGAGGTGGAAGAACAGCAGATCTTCCAGGTTGTAGAAGAGATGCCTGAATTCCCGGGTGGTATGGCAGAATGTATGAAGTTCTTGGCTAAGAACATCAAATATCCTACTATCGCACAGGAAAATGGTGTACAGGGACGTGTAATCGTTCAGTTCGTCGTTAACAAAGACGGAACAATCGTTGATCCGGTTGTTGTACGTAGCGTTGACCCTTACTTGGATAAGGAGGCACTCCGTGTCATCAAGGCAATGCCTAAGTGGAAACCAGGTAAGCAGCGCGGTAAGGCTGTACGTGTAAAATATACAGTGCCTGTAACATTTAGATTGCAGTAATCGATTTTGTCGACAATATTTAAATAGGCACGGATTAGGGCTTTGGCTGCTAATCCGTGCTTAATTTTTATCTGTTATTATATTTTCTATTATTATGAAACAGTTTGACCATAAGGCTTTACATCAGCAAATTCATCAGTATATTAAATCGTTAGGATATAAACGTGCTCCAGAAGGTTTGTATGATCCAATAGAGTACGTACTTGATATGGGAGGTAAGCGCCTTCGTCCGGTATTGATGCTTTTGGCGTATAATTTATATAAGGAAGATGTTGAGACTATCTATTCGCAGGCAGCGGGTATAGAGACCTATCATAACTTTACGTTGCTTCACGATGATTTGATGGATGAGGCTGATATGCGTCGTGGTGTTCTTACTGTTCATAAGAAATGGAATCCTAATACTGCTATTCTGTCGGGCGACGCTATGCTGATTCTTTCTTATCAGTTCATGATGAACGGTTGTCCGGCTCAATGCGTACACGATGTGATGGAAGTGTTCGGGCGTACGGCGCTCGAAATCTGTGAAGGACAGCAATGGGATATGGAGTTCGAAACTCGCGACGATGTGGCGATAAGCGAATATATGGAAATGATTCGTCTAAAAACATCTGTTCTTTTGGGTGGCGCTCTTCAGATAGGAGCTATCTTGGGCGGTGCTTCAGAGCAAGATGCGCTTGCGCTGTATCAGGTAGGAGTAAAAGCCGGATTGGCATTCCAGCTGCAGGATGACTTCCTCGACGTGTATGGCGATCCTAATGTGTTCGGTAAGAACATCGGCGGTGATATTCTTTGTAACAAGAAAACGTTTATGCTTCTGTCTGCGCAGAATATGGCTGATGCGGAAACAGGAAAAGAATTGCTTTCGTGGATTAAGCGTGAAGATTATGTTCCTGCCGAAAAGATAAGTGCTGTGACATATATATATAATAAGGTGGGAATAGATGATGTGTGCCGTGCGGAAATCAATCGATATTACGATGAAGCGATGGCGTGTCTGGATCAGGTTTCGGTAAGCGAGGAAAGAAAAGCTAATCTGAAAAACTATTTGCTTAGTTTGATGGAGCGTAATTTGTAATTGCAGTTATGGCGACATTCATAGATACACATACTCATCTGTTTGCTGAAGAGTTCGACGACGACCGTGAGTTGGCGATAATCCGTGCCAAAGAAGCGGGGGTGACACGTATGTTCATGCCGAACGTCGATGACTTGACGGTAGATGCATTGGTCAATCTCTGTAATCCCCATGAAGGATGCTTCCCGCTGATAGGACTTCACCCTACGTCGGTAGATGCTGATTGGGAGAAACGTCTGGCGGTTATCGAAAGATGGCTTCGCTCTGAGCAGAAGTTCTACGGCATAGGTGAGATAGGGATGGACTTGTATTGGGATACCACTTATCGTAATGAACAGATGAAGGTGCTCGATATTCAGATTCAGTGGGCGATAGAGCGAAACATGCCGTTGGTATTCCATTGTCGCGAAGCTTATCCTGAATTGCTCGAAGTGTTGTCTAAATACCGCCATTGTAAGTTACGTGGCATATTCCATAGTTTTACTGGAACATCAGAAGATGCTGCTTCGCTGCTAGAATATCCAGATTTTATGCTTGGCATAAACGGAGTGGTGACGTTTAAGAAAAGCACGTTGCCCGAAGCGTTAAAAGAAATACCGTTGCAGCGTATAGTGTTAGAAACAGACTCTCCGTATTTAGCTCCTGTTCCGTACCGTGGAAAACGCAATGAAAGTGCTTTCGTTGTTAATGTGGCCGAGAAATTATCTGATATTTACGGTCTTCCGTTAGCGGAAATAGCTAGAATTACAACAGAGAACGCGTTGAAAGTCTTCTAAAATGTATGAAACAGTTTTTAAAGAATATTAATTTTTGAGATATTGCTCAACTTTTATGCGGCGAATGTTATGTAAGACGAAAAAAAAGAATACATTTGTAGCTGAAAAGACTGATAGACCCTTTCGAAGGGTTTGTGAGTGCTTTTAGCGGACGTGAGGAGAGGTGCTCGAGTGGTTGAAGAGGCACGCCTGGAAAGCGTGTATACGCCTAAAGCGTATCACGGGTTCGAATCCCGTTTTCTCCGCAAACTATTAAATTTAAATTATCAATTAATTAATCTTAAAAATTTAGACACACAATGAAAAAGTTATTTGCGATTCTTGCCGTAATGGGTGTCCTCTCATTCGGAATGACTCAAGCAGCTATGGCTCAGGATTCTACTGCAACAGCAGCTCCCGAACAGTCAGAACAAGTTGCACCTGCTACAGACGAAGCTGAAGCTCCTGCAGTAGTAGAAGAAACTAGTATGCATAAAGAATTGAAGACAAAGTTTATCGAAGGTGATGCAGGCTTTATGTCTTTGGTTGCTATTGCATTGGTTTTGGGTCTTGCTTTCTGTATTGAGCGTATCATTTACTTGAGCTTGGCTGAAATTAACGCTAAGAAATTGATGGGTAAACTTGAAGCTGCTTTGGCTAAGGGTGATGTAGAAGGTGCTAAGGATATCTGCCGTAACACTCGCGGTCCTATCGCTTCTATCTGCTACCAAGGTTTGATGAGAATCGAAGATGGTGTAGACGTTGTAGAACGTTCTGTAGTATCTTACGGTGGTGTTCAGGCTGGTTACCTTGAAAAAGGATGTTCTTGGATTACACTGTTCATCGCAATGGCTCCGTCTTTGGGATTCTTGGGTACTGTAATCGGTATGGTTATGGCGTTCGATAACATCCAGCGTGCAGGTGATATTTCTCCGACAGTCGTTGCAGGTGGTATGAAGGTTGCCTTGATTACTACTATCTTCGGTTTGATCGTAGCGTTGATTCTTCAGGTATTCTATAACTATATCCTTGCAAAGATTGAAGCTATCACAAGCCAGATGGAAGACTCTTCTATCACATTGCTTGATATAATTATGAAATACAACTTGAAATACAAAAAATAATAATTTGAACGATGACTAAATTATCATATAAAGTATCGTACTACGTATTTTATGTCTGCATCGCTCTTATTTTAGTTGTGCTGGCATTATTCTTCGGAGTAGGATACAATCAGACAAATGCCGCAGGCTTGGTAGAACCAGCCAATACACCGGCATTGATATTCCTGATGTACGGACTGTTTGCCGTTACTGTTATCTCAACATTAATTGGTGCTTTGATTCAGTTCGGCGCAGCATTGAGAGATAATCCTAAGGCAGCTATTAAATCTTTCTTGGGAGTAATCTTGTTGGTTGTTCTGCTTATTGTTACTTACAACGCTGGTTCATCAGATGTAGTGGTATTGGGTGACGGAACTTCTTTTAGCGATGCTACTATGTTGAAGGTAACAGACATGTTCTTGTATTCAACTTATATATTGTTCGCTGTTGCAGCAATTGGTGTATTACTTAACTTGTCAGGTATCTTTAAAAGCTTGAAATAATATCGCATTGATTTAAAATTAAAAAGTAAGTAAAATGGGTAAGAGAAAAAGAAAAGTGCCAGGCATTAATGCCAGTTCAACGGCCGATATTGCTTTTATGTTGCTTATTTTCTTCCTTATTACAACATCAATGGATACTGACCGTGGTTTGGCAAGACGACTTCCGCCTCCGCCAGAAAACGAAAAGCAGAAAGACGATATTATTGTAAAGGAAAGAAATGTTCTCCAGATTCGTCTGAACAAGGACGACCAATTGATGATTGGTGGAGAATGGTCTGATATTAAGCAATTAAGAGAAAAAGCTAAAGAATTCATCGCCAATCCGAAGGATGATCCTAATATGCCTGAAAAGCATGCTAAGACACTTCCTTTCTTTGGAAACGTGATGATTACTGAAAAGCATGTTATTTCTGTACAGAATGACGTTGGTACAAGCTATGACGCTTATTTCCAAGTTCAGAACGAGTTGGTAGCAGCTTATAATGAGTTGCGTGACGAATTGGCTAAGGCTCAGTTTGGTAAACCACTTGCTGAATGTACAGAAGAACAGAAAGAAGCTATCAGTGATTACTATCCACAGAAGATTTCTGAAGCTGAACCTAAAAAATATGGAGGAAAATAATAATGGGAAAATTTAGCAAGACAGGAAAGCGTGGCATGCCTGAATTGAACACCTCTTCTTTGCCTGACCTTATCTTCACCATGTTGTTCTTCTTCATGATTGTAACAACAATGCGTGAGGTTACTTTGAAGGTACAGTTTAAAGTTCCGGCAGGTACTGAATTGGAAAAGCTTGAAAAGAAATCTTTGGTATCTTTCATCTATGTAGGTAAGCCGATGCCTGAATTCCAAAAGAAAATGGGTACGTCAGACCGAATTCAGTTGAATGATAAATTTGCTGAATCTTCAGAGGTTCAGGATTACATTTATCAGGAACGTGAAAACATGAAAGAATCGGATAAACCGTTTATGACAGTTTCATTGAAAGTCGATTCAAAGACTAAGATGGGTATCGTAACTGAAGTAAAACAGGCTCTTCGTAAAGCATATGCTTTGAAAATTAACTATTCAGCTTCTCAGCGTAAGTAAGATAGTGTATAGATAGAAAAAGGCTGTATTAAAGGATTTGATCCTTGTGATACAGCCTTTTTTGTTTTTGTATACAAGTCGTAAAGTTTTTGCTCTTTTGGCTAGACTTTAGAAGAAACTATAATTGTATGGTATAAAACAATCAAGCCGAACGACTTATTTTGCAAAGTGTGTTCGGCTTGATTTTATTTTAGGACTATGATCGTTGCGGCATTAGACTTGCTTTTAGCAGTTTACTCCATATACTTCACGATGAATCTCATTCTTTATGTTTTCGAATTCATTGTCTATGTTGTCTATGCCAGCATACATCAATAGCAATGGCAATTCACCGTCTTCTTTTCTATATGGTGGCTGCATGTAATTCAAGTTGCAAAGTTCGAATCCGCAGCGTTTGTAGAAACCTATGCGGCGAGTACTCATTTCGTCTTCCGGTCTTTCCACTTCAAGTATTATTACTCCGGGATAAGTCTCTTTCAGCTTGTTCATTATTTTAAGACCATAGCCCTTATTGCGTATATGCGGAGATGTAGCAAGATGTTCTATATATCTGAATCCGTTTAACGACCATACTGTTATTAGTCCGATTACAGAGTCTGTCTCCTGATCTGTGATGCAAAGGCATTCAAATTTTGGGTTGTTATCCGTGTTTTCGCGTTGAAACTCGTTATCTCTTCGCTCCTCTTGTGGAAAAGCTGAGTGTAGCAGGTTTTCAACGAACGCATAATGCGGATGACTTGTAGTAATAGGGTTAAATGTAATCATATCACTGTTTTTATTCGGTATAGAAATAGATCATTCTTTCTAATGCTCTTTGGCATACTGGGCAGAACTGCGGACCGTCGTTTGTCTTCATTCTGCAGTCTGTAGTAGGGCGATAGATACCTTTCAGCGTATATCCGCCACCTTCGTAAGCTCCAACTTTATTGTATATCTTCTTAGGGTCTGTTTCCGGTTTGGTAGGAATAGGAGTTCCCTGCTGTACCATATCTTTCCACTTATCTTCAAAATGAACCAAGGTAGTGATGTTCTGTTCCCATGGCTCTATCTCATACGGATATTGCGAGCTTGGAGTCTCGTCGTAAGCATATTCGTCGGCTAATCCGCCAAAGCTATGACCGAATTCATGTACCACTACAGGCTTGAACATGGTATGGTGAGCTGTAGTTAGCGTATACGAGTTGTATATACCTCCACCACCGTATGTATCTGTGTTGGCGAGTATGATGATATGTTCATACGGAATGCCTGCCAGCCAATTATGTATAGCCTTTACGCTGCGTGTAGTGAGATAACGGTCAGAGTAGAAAGTGTCGAAATGAGAGCTGACAGCTGTAGTTTTCCATTCATTGTTGCGAGGAATGCTTACGCCACTGTCTTTCGACGGACAAGCTACTGCCACTATGTTGAATCTGTCTTTCAGTCGTTTGAACGGTTCGTGCGAGAACAATGCATCGCAAGTAGCCTGAGCATCTTTGTAGAACAAGTCCATTTCGGCTTCTGTATAACCCTCTGCCATGATGGCCACGTCGATACATTTATCTGACGAACCGCTTTTCAGCAGATACTTATGCGGAGTGATATCTTTCGTTCCACGCTGATGAATCAGAATATCTTTAGGACTTACCTCATGCGTTAAGCTTGCCGATGTTTTATGATACTTATCTTTAAGTTCTATAGTAACTATAGCATCTTCTTTAGGGAAAGGTATTAAGTACGAGTTTTCGAATCCGCGGGTTACGTGTTTAGCCTCTTCTTCAGTCACCCATTCCTGGAACAGGCTTGAAAAAGAAGTACGATATATAATTGTCCCCGTTTTTTTATCCTTTACGGTTATCTGTCCGTTTCCTTCTACTGGAAGCTTACCCAGCGAGTGGCGCCTGCCTGCCCATTCTGGATAAGACACCAACTCATCAAGACTGATGTTTTGAGAATTGGCGTTACCGTTAAAAAGATAGTCAAGACGCAGAGTCTTGTTCTCGAAAAAGTCCTCAAAATTTTGTGAATTAGCGGGCATTATACCGCATGTTGCCAATAAAGCAAGTGTAAATAATTGTTTTTTCATAATTCAGAGTTTGTAATTGCAAAGATATGATTATCTATCGAATTAAAGCCAAACCGCATATAAAACTTATAATCCTTATTAAATTATAAAAGAATTATTTTATCTTTGCTCGGTAATAAATAAGATAATCAATGGGACATCATCAAATTGATAAGTTAGACGAACAGATTTTGCGTTTGATAGCGGATAATGCTCGTATCCCGTTTCTTGAAGTTGCAAGAGCGTGTAATGTTTCAGGAGCGGCTATTCATCAGCGTATTCAGAAACTCACCAATTTAGGCATACTGAAAGGTTCGGAGTTCGTTATCGATCCGGAGAAGATTGGATATGAAACGTGTGCTTACATTGGACTTTACTTGAAAGACCCGGAACAGTTCGATAATGTAACGGAGGCTTTGAAGCTCATTCCGGAAGTAGTGGAGTGTCATTTCACTACCGGACAGTATGATATGTTTATAAAGATATACGCTAAGAACAACCATCACTTGCTGAATATCATTCATGATAAGTTGCAGCCGTTGGGATTGTCGCGTTCAGAAACCATAATATCTTTCCGCGAAGCCATCAAGCGTCAGATGCCGATACGGAACCTGGCGGATGATGACGAAGCAGAAGTTACCGAAGAGTAATCTGCGGTGTATTATTTGCGAACGTAGTCTACAAAGCTATAAGAGTAGAGGTGCTTTTCGTCTGTAGAATGGCATTCTCTACTTTTTTCTTGCCATACGTTCAGGTCGATGGCAGGGAAGAATGTGTCGGCTTGCGCCTTGTCGTCCTCTATTTCGGTGATGCACAAGCGGTCGGCTATGGGCAGAGCCTCTTTATAAAGGCTTGCTCCTCCTATAATGTATATGTCCTCATCTGCTTGGCATTGATTCAGAGCGTCTTCTAAAGAATGATAGCATTCCGCTCCGGTAAATTGTTGTTCCGAACGGCTCAGTACTATGTTTCTTCGGTTTGGGAGTGCCCCTTTAGGAAGAGAATCGAAAGTCTTGCGTCCCATTATGATGGTATGTCCGGTAGTAAGTGCCTTAAAGCGCTTCAGGTCGTTGGGCAACCAGTACAGCAATTTGTTCTCAAAGCCGATGGCAAGGTTCTTGTTTACGGCTACTATAATAGAAATCATACGTATGCTTTTTTGTTGTTATACTGATACGGCTCCTGCAATGTGAGGCCATGGGTCATAGTTCACTAGTTCGAAGTCTTCGAATTTAAAGTCGAAGATATTCTTCACGTCAGGGTTAAGACGCATCTGCGGCAATGGGCGAGGTTCGCGCGTAAGCTGTAGGTCTACTTGTTCCAGATGGTTCAGGTAGATATGTGTATCACCCAGTGTGTGTACAAAGTCGCCAGCTTTCAGTCCGGTTACCTGAGCCATCATTTGCAGCAGCAGGGCATACGATGCAATGTTGAACGGCACGCCCAAGAAACTGTCGGCACTGCGTTGGTACAACTGCAAGCTCAGTCGTCCGTTGGCTACATAGAACTGGAAGAACGCATGACACGGTGGAAGATTCATATTGTTGAGGTCTGCCACATTCCATGCGCTTACTATGATTCTGCGTGAGTCGGGATTATGCTTTATAGTCTCTACCGCCTCGCTAATCTGGTCAATGAAACCTCCGTTATAATCGGGCCATGAACGCCATTGATAACCGTAAATATGACCCAAGTCGCCGTTGGCATCTGCCCATTCGTTCCAAATTCTTACCCCGTGGTCTTGCAGATACTTCACGTTGGTATCACCTTGCAGAAACCATAACAATTCGTAGATAATTGATTTCAGGTGAAGTTTTTTCGTGGTTACCAATGGGAAACCGTCTTCCAGATTGAAACGCATTTGGTGTCCGAATACGCTGATGGTACCCGTTCCGGTACGGTCGTCTTTACGTACACCCTCGGTACGTATGCGATGTAATAAGTCAAGATATTGTTTCATTGTGTATTGAGGCCTGTTATTTATTTACTATAGCGAAAGATTTGTTAGTCTTTCTGTCGGCTTTTAGCTGATTAATCAGCTTTTTCTGTGACAAAGGTAGCTAAATTCTTAAGATAAACCTCTAAATTTGCATCTATATAGTCAAAGTAAAACCACTAAAGAGCGAATGATGAATCTTCCTTCCGATTTTGAAAAACGTACTAGTGCCTTGTTGGGCGAAACCGATTATCAGTTGTTTTCTGATGCCTTGCAGCACGATATACCGGTAAGTATCCGTGTGAATGTTGAAAAATATCCTCATGAAGTGCCCGGCAGTACCAACGTACAGTGGAGTCGTGCCGGACGTTATCTGGCTTCGCGCCCCACTTTTACGTTCGACCCTCTGTTTCATGCCGGATGCTATTATGTGCAGGAAGCTTCTTCTATGTTCGTAGAGCAGGCACTGCGTCAATACGTGCACGCTCCGTCGGTGATGCTCGACCTCTGTGCCGCTCCCGGCGGTAAGTCCACTTTAGCTCGTTCGGTATTGCCCGAGGGCAGTTTGCTGGTAGCCAACGAGGTGATGCGTAACCGCTCTCAGATATTGGCTGAGAATCTTATAAAGTGGGGACACCCCGATGTGGTGGTGACAAGTAACGACCCTGCCGATTTTTCTCCGTTGCGCCATCTGTTCGATGTTATTCTTACCGATGTGCCTTGCTCTGGCGAAGGAATGTTTCGTAAGGATGCCACTGCTATAGAAGAGTGGAGTATAGAGAATGTAGATTTGTGTTGGCAGCGTCAACGCCGCATATTGACAGATATTTGGGACTGCCTGAAACCGGGTGGACTCTTGATATATAGCACTTGTACGTTCAACCGCGAGGAGAATGAAGATAATGTGGCATGGATAGCTAATGAACTTGGAGCCGAGATACTTCCGGTCGATACATTGCCAGAATGGAACATTACGGGCAACTTGGTGGGAGGCGATTTCCCGGTATACCGTTTCTTGCCTCATCGTACTGTAGGCGAAGGTCTCTTCCTGGCGGTACTCCGCAAGCATGAAGGCGAAATAGAACGCATGCCCGAAACGAAGAAGAAAAAAGATAAGAAAGCGAAAGGTGGAAAAGGAGGAAACACCGTGCTCACTATCCCCAAGGAATTGAAGCAATGGATTAATAACCCCGACGATTATAACTTTGCAGTGTCGGGCGAAAAAGTTACGGCTATATCATCGCGTTGGAGTGCCGTGTTCGATAGCCTATCATCATGTCTTCACATACTTCATGTCGGCATAATACTGGCCGAACTTAAAGGAAAAGACTTTGTTCCGCAGCACTCGTTGGCTATGTCTACCGTGAAAAACGATGTATTCCCATTGGTAGAACTCGACTATTCTCAGGCGATATCATATTTGCGTAAAGAAGCCGTTGTGCTCGATGCATCTGCCCCACGCGGATATGTGTTGGTGAAATACGCAGGCGTTCCGTTGGGTTTCGTAAAGAACATAGGAAACCGTGCCAACAATCTATATCCACAAGAGTGGCGCATCCGCAGCGGCTATCTGCCCGACGAGGTAGTTACCGTATTCCCTGTGGGCGATAGCGAATAATTAACCATTTGTGTTAAAACGGCTTACGGTATGTGCAGCCGTTTTTCCACTCCGAGCATCCGTAGGCGGTCTTGCCTTTTATAATAGTACCTTTACCACATAGCGGACAAGGTGTACCTATTATGTCATCTCCTTGTGGTGTAGCTGCAGACTTCTTCTTGGCGGCTTTCTTTCGTGCCGCCGCTTTTTCTATCGCTTTGGCAGGAGTCTCTTCGGGCATAATGGTTACACGTCGGTTAGTATTGTCGGATAGTACACTGTTCACAATTTCTGCCACCATCTGCTTCAGTTCGTTTAAGAAAGTGGCGGCATCATAACTGCGGCGTTCTATCTCGCGCAACTTCTTTTCCCAGATACCCGTCAGCTCTGCCGATTTCAGCAAGTCTTCGCGTATCAGCTGTATCAGTTCCACTCCGGTAGGGGTGGCTATCAGGTTCTTTCTTTCCTTGCGGATGTAGTGACGCTTAAATAGTGTCTCTATGATGGCAGCTCGGGTAGACGGACGTCCTATACCGTTCTCTTTCAGCGCATCGCGTAGCTCGTCATTATCAACCAACTTACCAGCCGTTTCCATGGCACGCAGCAAAGTCGCTTCGGTGTAAGGCTTAGGCGGCTGAGTCCATTTCTCGTTCAGGTCGGGCACGTGCGGACCGCTTTCTCCTATGTTGAACACAGGGAGAACTCGTTCTTCGTCACCATCCTTAGTCTCTTCTTGTTGGTCTTTTCCGAATATCACTCTCCATCCCGGGTCTAAAATCTGCTTTCCGGTTACTTTGAACTCTACTTTTTCCACTTCGCCTAATACGGTGGTAGTAGAGAATTTACAGTCGGGATAGAAAACGGCTATGAACCGACGGGCTATCAAGTCGAACACCTTTTGCTCCATGTCGCTCAGTCCCTGCGGCTGTACTCCGGTAGGGATGATGGCGTGGTGGTCTGTAACCTTAGAGTTATCGAATACCTTCTTCGATTTTATTAATTTCTTTCCATACAGAGGCGCTGTGTACGCTTCGTAACTCTTCAGTCCCGCCAATATGCCCGGACACTTGGGATAAATATCATCACTCAAGAATGTGGTGTCTACACGCGGATAGGTAGCCACTTTCTTTTCGTAGAGCGACTGTATAAGTTGCAGTGTCATGTCGGCAGAGAAGCCGAACTTTTTGTTGCACTCCACCTGTAGTGAAGTCAAGTCAAACAGTCGGGGAGGAGCCTCTGTACCTTTTTTTGCCGATACATCCGTTACTGTGAACGGAGCATTACGCACAGTCTCTAAGAACTTCTCGCCTTCTTCCTTGCTTGTAAACTTACCTTTCGTAGAGCTGAAAGTTGTTTCTCGATACACGGTTTTCAGTTCCCAATAAGGCTCAGGTTTAAAGCTTTCTATTTCCAATTGTCGTTTTACGATGAGCGCCAACGTAGGAGTTTGCACCCTTCCTATAGAAAGTACCTGTTTGTTTTGTCCGTACTTTAAAGTATACAGGCGTGTAGCGTTCATGCCCAGCACCCAGTCGCCTATAGCACGACTCAGTCCCGCCTCATATAGCGGTTGAAATTCAGCTTGGTCTTTCAGCTTTGCAAATCCCTCGCGTATAGCTTCTTCGGTAAGCGATGAAATCCATAGACGTTTCACCGGACAGCGTGCACCAGCTTTCTGCATCACCCATCTCTGTATAAGCTCTCCCTCTTGTCCGGCATCACCACAGTTTATAATGCCGTCGGCTTTCTGCATAAGTCCCTCTATGATATGAAACTGCCGCTCTATGCCAGAGTCGTTAATCAGCTTAATACCAAACCGTGGCGGAATCATGGGAAGACTTCCCAAGCTCCACACCTTCCATGTCGGAGTATACTCGTGCGGCTCTTTCAGCGTACACAAATGACCGAACGTCCAAGTAACTTGGTACCCGTTTCCTTCTATATATCCGTCTTTTTTTGTACGTGCACCGAGTACCTCGGCTATGTCTCGTGCCACACTGGGCTTTTCGGCAATGCAAACTATCATGTTGTTAAGAGATTGACTTTTCTATTGAAACTAATGGCAAAGTTAATGATTCTTGCCGAAATAACGAATTTCATGAGTGTGCAACTGTTGGCTTTGCGCCCTTCATTTAATAAGTGGAGTGATGCGATAAAGTACTTTGTGGCTTGGTTTAAAAGTCTGTATTATAGTAGTTCAGGATAAGTAGTTTTTATTAAAAGTTGGTAATCACTGAATTAATTTGTATCTTAAAATCTGAAAAACGGCAATCCAACCGGGAAGTCTCGCTATCTGACTGTGAAATAATGACTACTCTTCTCCTTTCCATTTCGTGATGTTTTGTAACTTCAGGCACTATTAAATCTATTGTTATATGTGGATAATTCTGATAATTGGTAGGTTAATCGGATTATGTCGGGATGGTTAGGCTATTTATAGAATGTAATCCAGTTAGTGGTATAGTCAATTCTTTTATTATGAATGTCATGAGCTATTCCTTCAGCATCTCTATACCATGAATAGTTCCATCCTGCTCCCATATCAAGATATAAAGCTTCTGTAACACCAGCGTCAAGTAGCTGTTGAGCGAACTTTCCGAATTCAACTATACCTTTTGAATCAATGATGCATAGTTTGTTATCTAATTCACATAAAACCCGAAATTCGTTTTTGTTGGAATCTTTACGTTTGCACTCTACTCTTTTGCCTTTATGTATTATTGTTTCTTGTCCAAACCCCATTCCTCCATTCTTGGCGGCGTTGTTTAGTTCATAGCTATAGTCTTTATACAAAAAATTATATGAGCCATTATAGAAGACAAAGCAACCTGTATTCCTTCTGCATGGATAACCTCTATATCTTTTCCCGTTTGAAACGTGATCGCCTGCTATATTGGTATGCTTTAATTCCTTTAGTAGTTCTCCTGTAAAAGCAGCCTCGGCACAGAATTTAACTGAAGAGTTTGCTTTATCAGGCATTGTGTCGCACACCAAATCAATATTAGAATAAGATGGAGTGTAGATTATTAAACCGTCTTCTTCATGTCTTGTAGTATTTACTTTTTCTGATATAATATTGTTTGAAACTTTGAAGGTGCAATTCTCATTTATAGTATCGTTTGAATCTTCGTTTGCTTGTAATGTCTTAGCGTTTCCTTTGCATCCAATAAGGATAATAGCAAAGCATAATATGTGTAAGTATCTGTAGTTCATGTGTCTTTTAGTTTCTCCAATATTTAATTTCAAAGGTACTAAAAAGCCAACTGATTCGTATTTAATTGTTGCGAATTAGTTGGCTATATTTTTTGTTTAAAAACTTTGCTGTTTTTGCGTCTAATAGATATATAATTGTGTTGTATTATGACTATTGTAAAGTTCTAATGTTTATGTAAAAAAGGCTTGATTGCATCTATACTCCAAGCGTAATTTAGATTTGCTTGCGAACCATCGGCAAAACTTCCGGAAGTAATTCCGACAGCTTCACCATATTCGTTTATCAATGCTCCACCACTGCTACCATGATCAATCAATGCACTGATTTGCATTAGATTTTCACCTCGCCATTGAGAAATCTCGCCAGAAGAGAATGTGTTTTCAAGCCCCCTCGGACTTCCTATTGCAAAGACTTTGTCTCCGATACATGGTTTGTTTTTTGCTATTGGAATATAGTTGACGTTATTATAATCTACATGAAAAATGATAAAGTCAGGCTCTTTACTTTTGTAAACTATATCTATAACCTTATAAAGATTCTCGTTGTCTTTTGCTAGTTTAATATGCTCTTTGCCGATAGTCGTACCTTTAAATACATGATAATTACTTACGGCAAGTCCGTTGTTGTCAATGAAGAATCCAGACCCTTGATAATTATTTATTCCATCAGATGTAAATATCATAAATACAGCTTCCTCATAACGCCTAAATATATCCGAACCGGTAAGAGGAGTGTCATTTCTCTTTATAGTCCTTTGCTTTCTTTCTCTGTTTGCCTGTTTGCGCTCTGGTTCTTTGGTCGTCATTGTCTTGACATGTGAGATTCTATCTCTGTTAGGTGCTTTTCTGCATCCTATAAAGTTTAAGCAAAAGCTCAGAGCGATTAGTAAGTATAATAATCTTTTCATTTCTTAACGTTTTCAGTAGGCTTATCAATCTTCGGGATAATTTGAATGATAAAACGTTTATTGTTATCTTCAACTATTTTATCTCGGTTGATTCCATTGAATCCGCTGCCTGCAATGATTATCTCAGTATTACTCTCTCTGAAATTCAAATGTTTCCATTGATTATATAAGGCTAGAGCTCTTCGATAACTTAACTCGTACATAGCTGTATTGTCAGGATTAAACGTTTTGGCTTGCAGTTCCTTGTATGGAATAGCGGCAGTTCCTTCTATGACCAACAGGTATTTAAATTCCTTATTATTTGTCTTTATAGACTCTATGAGTTGTTTGATATCGTTTCCGACTCTGTTAACGGTTTCGATATATTCTTCTTTGATGATGTCCTCATTTGGTTTAAATATTTCTATACCAACGAAGTCTTTTGCATAAAACATCCTTTTCTGTTCATCATACTGAAGAGAAGAAGATGATGTCAATGTATTAAATTGGTCTTGGAGTCTAAGAATTTGGTTTAGTTGTTCATTAGTGGCATTTGCATCCTCTAAGGCTTTTTCTAAATTCTTTTTGGCTTCTTGTGCTAGTTTATTGGCTGCCCCCATTTGTCTGTTAGCTGCCCCCATCGCTACAATTACCACGACAAAAAGGACCAAAACTGTAAAAAACAAGCTGGTCATTAAGTCTGAATAACTTGTCCAGAAAAGTGTCTTTTTGTTATTTTCAGCCATATTATTTCTTTTATAGTCCGAGAAGTTTCATTATTAGTATTATTAATAAAGAAATGAAAGAACCGCAAACGCAAATAGGAATGTAGTAATTCTTGAAGAAATTTGTTGTCGCATTCTCTTTGGCTATTTCTTTTTTTATTGTCTTTTCATTGTTAGGAATTGTAAGGCTTAAATAACTTTGATTGTCAAGCGTTTCATTTAATTGTCTAAGAACTTTGGAAAGATCTGATATAGCTTGTAGTTGTCCTGGAGTTTCTTGTAGTTTTTGAATGAAAGCTTGCTGTTGAGAACTTAGAGCAGTTTCTAGTGAAGCTTTTTGTGATGAAAGTACTTCATTGATTGCAAGATTTTGTTCTTTAAAAGCTTCTTTTATACCTTTTATTCCTTCTTCAAATGTTTCTTTTATCCCCTCGAAAGGATTGTCGATTTGACCAATTTTCTCATTGATGGCATTTTGTTGTTTTTTAAGGCTTTCCGCAAGTGAGTTCTGTTGCTCTTCAATAAGAAGTTGGATACGTTCATTCTGTTGTTGAAATTTTCCAGTAAGCCCAGCGATGCTATTAGATATATTGTCTCCTAGATTAGAGAGTGCATCCTGCAATACAGAATCGATAGAAGACATTTGCTGTCTCATCATGCCTTGTCTGTCACGTACGAATTCAATTTCGTTTTTGAAATAGTTGCCAAGTTCTTCAAACAGACGAGTACGCTCCTCTATGTTTCCAATGTTATTGTTTAATTCTACAACCTTGGAAACATATGTATTAGAGTCTGCAATAATTTCAAATAGGTGTTCTAGCTCTTTTGTACATCCCTGAAGTTTATCGTAAACCTCAATGTTTGCAGTCGCTATTTTATTTATTTTGATTTTATTAATTGCGTCTATAAGTTCTACCTGACCTTCGTAGTTATCCTTGACGGTAGAGAGCGTATTTTTTAATTCTTGAGTGTTATTTGCAAAAGTTCTGTTAAACTCGTTGAGGTCTTGAGTCATTTTTAGCAGTGCGCCAGTAATGTCATCGCTTAGTTTTGACATCAAATCTGTTTGAATCCAAGTGAGGAAACGGTTCTTATTCTTTACCATTTCAGTTCTTGCATCATTGTAATGTGCTGTAGATTGTTTTGTGAAAAATACACCGGCAAGACTGGCTATCATAGCAATGCCGACATCTGTTAAAAGAATCTTAATGCCACTTGCATTTAAACTTGTACCTGAAATGAGGTCTGCCAAGTCTTTCCAGGCAAATAATACGATACCAAATGCAATACCAAAAATTGTGGCAATAAGTCCCCAATACAATGGTACGGTAATCATTGTATCAACTTCATCTTCCAGTAACTGAGAGTTACGATTTACAATCTCTTTAAGGATTTGATAATCAAAAGTTTTATTCTTATTATGGATAAGATAAGAATTGATGTCATTAAGAGTCTTTCGAAAATCATTAGATGCTGTAACATTAGAAAGCATCGTATGATCATCATCTACAACAATTGTTGTGGATGATGAATCAGGAAATAGGTTTTTTATACTCTTTATTCTTGTTTCGTTCTCTTTATATGTTTTGTATTGCCATATTAATACAGCAATAACAATAATAGAAACTATAATATACTGAATTACCATATTTATTCTCTTATAAGTTTTATTTTTGCCTTTTTATCAACTATTAGGGTGTCACTTGATACATGACCTTTGCCATATTCTACTGTTTGAATGTGATTGGCTTCTTTAACTTTATCGACAATTTCACAGAATGCTTCTAGTTTTTGCGGATTTTTAGAAAACTCATTGTGACGGCCTTTTTCTGTATTAAAAGCGAAGGATGCATTTCCTTCTGGATTTACAACAGCCATAAAAGGTTCATCGTTGCTAAAGGATCTTTCTAACGTGTTGTCAATACTAATGGCCATGAACCATTTTTTTGATTTTTGATCATCACAGAAAGATGGAATGAATTCGGAAAGTTTTTTTCGTAGTTCTTTTATTTCTTTCTGTAACTTTTCGATTTCTTGTTCTTTCTCAAGTATTAAGTTATTTGCTTTAGCTTGTTCTTTAGATAGTTTGTCGTTAAGATCTTTAATTTTTAAATCTTTTTCATTTACTTCTTTATTTAATGATTCTATATGTTCTTTGCAACTGTTGAGTTCGGTTGTTACTTCTTTGATTTGATTATTCTCTTTCGTTGCATTATCTTCATTAAAATTGATAAAAGGTTTTGATTCTCTTGTTTGTATATTCCTTATATCATAACTGTTTAAGTTGTTGTACTTGCTAGTATCGGGATATAGTTTGTTTAAGAACTTAAAAAGTTCATTAATGTCCATTATGCTCTCTGGATCAAATGAATATGTTATTTTTCCCATGTTATTCAAATAAAATAATAGATTTACTTATTACTGTATAGTTGCTGTCTATTTCACCATATACCATATTTGTCATTTTTTTTGCGGTGTCAATAGATTTTGAATTGACACTTCTTTGACAGAAAGGATCAATTATTACATAGTGATTATTGATAGCTTTTTCTGTTTTTGATTTGTCGCAGAAAAACTCGAAAAAGAATCTTCCTTCATATTCCCAAGAACGGTAATACGCTGTTTGTCCCACGGTGTTTGGTACTAGACGACCTTCAGAGACTGCAAGAGTGGTAAAAGTAACATTTGATGGTTTGGTAATTTTAGGATTAAATTTACCTCTTTTCCCCCTTTCAACTTGTTGCTCATATCGTTTTTGAGTGTTCTCATGATTTTGTGGAACGTCTTTTTCTCTTTCAATTATTTTACATTCCTTAGGTAACAATTTTTTTTGCTGTTGCTGGTTGACGATTGCTATATCTTTTTTTGTATTTTTCGGTCTTTGAATTTGAGCCGTCTCAGTATGGCTGGATTTATTATTATGTTGTCTTATTATTGTTTTGTTAGGAATATAGTTGTAATTTGTTTCGTTATTACCATGTTTTTGTTTATTACGCTTACGTAGATAAATAATAAAAAGCAGTGTTGCTATTATAGAAATAAGCGAAGAACATAAAGCCGTTATTAGTATAATTTTTACCATTGTTCTTTTTTTAATGATGTAGTGCATCAGCACTACATCATATTGTCTAATTAATTGTTTGCTTTATAAATCTGTTCACTCAAATCGTTAATAACACCAATGATTGGGTAGAAGAATAAAGATTCTTCAATAATGTCTTCACGGCTTACATCTTTAGATTGAAATTTAAGATTTACTCCATTTTCTATATATGGTACTAAATCTTTATTGAAGCATTCAACAGCAAGTCGAATGTATTTCTGTTCAATACCAAATTCGCCACTTAACGAAATACTTTTAGGAATTTTTAGAGCGATAAAGTTCATGAAGGTTTTGACTTCTTTCACTATATCATCATAGAAAGCTGAAACGTCATTGTATTTTTGGTCTTCCACTAGGTCTGTCTTGTTTACACCTAATAAGACTGATTTAACATTTGTAATATTCGTAGGAACATTAGTTAGAAATAAACCTCCTTTACATGTCGCTTCTTTTGGATTTTTATTATTTATAATCAAATTAATATTCTTTATGTCATCATTATAGATAAGTGAGAATATTTTTGTTGTTAGTAATTCTAAGGATTCCTTGACTGTACTTAAAACAGAAATGACTTTTGAACCATTGCCGCTGAACGCAATATTTGTTGGTGCGCTAAGTTGTTTGGCTTTCATTAAGTTTGCGATATGATACATTATCGCAGAAAAGAATATGTAGAAGACAATTTTTTGTGAATTGTCCTTCATTAATATTTCATTGAAACTTAATGTGTCTTGTAAGTGATTCTTTTTTATGATTTCATTCTCTTCTAAAGAGAATAAGAATGAAGCAACTTCAGAGGAGTTTCCTATATTGTTGGCAGTCTTTTCTATGAGCATTTTTTGCAAGTCATTAAACCCATTCAGATTTGTGATGAATGTGTCTTTAAATTGTTTGATGATACCATTTAATGGTCCATTTTGAACAGATACTAGACTATTGCCAAAGATTGCATCTGCAGCGAAACGCATAGAAGTTATGAGCTTTACTCCATTTGTATCGGCTACAACGATGTCTGTAGTGCCACCGCCAATATCGATTGTTACAATATTTGTAACGTCTGCTCTTGTCTTCTGAAAGAATGAATACGGAGCGATAGATTCCGTAATTGCTATAGGACTTCCTGTAGGGTTGAAGTATTTTTTGTAAGCTGTAGTCCATACACGCTCAAAAAGTCCACGCTTGTTATTAGACATGCTGATTGGATAGAACCACTTAATTTGAGTTTGAGCGAGACTTCCACCCTCTTGAATAACCTTAGTACGAATCATTAAGAACAAAGATTCTATATAACATCTTATACGTTCCTCATTCTCTGTATTTAGTTGGCTCCATTTAAGGTTAGGAATATACTCATTATATTTAGATCCTACATTTGCAATATTGTACATAAAAGCTGGAGATGCATTACCAAGGGCAACGTATGCTCCTTTTTCTGTTTCGTTGATTCCTGCATTGTTTTTATCTATGCAAAGTACGGTTCTTGTAGGGAAGTGGCATTGTGAGTCGTAGCCAATCGCATCAGGTAGAAATTCTCCGCTTGCATGCAATTTAATAGTGTCAGAAGGTTTACATACCATACTAAACTGCGGTGTGTCTTTTGTAAACGCAAAAGGTTGTGGCATGGAGTTGGTATCATTTGTATATTCTATATGTGTATTAGAAGTTCCAAGGTCTATTGCAAACATAAGGTTGGCAGATCCAAGTCTTTGTTTGAATTTGGGAATAAGTAAACCGGTCGCTTTTTTTTCTATTCCTTGTTGGTCTGACAACAGCGATACAAAAGCACAGTCGAATGTCTGCTTTTCAAGGATATAAACTTTTGATCTAATATCATTTTCGATATCGACATTTCTGACAACATAATCTGGAGTAAAGAAAGAGTCCCTCTCATTGTGACATATGCATGAGCATTCTTTGTTTAAGTTGAAATCTGATAAAATGGCAATACGATAATGTGCGTCGTTGTCTTTTTCAAATTTCACTGGAGGAAATACGCCGATTGTAAAATCTTCAGGAGCAATAACGATAGCGCCTATATTGTTCTCTTTGTCTGCTTTTACATCGAATGTGTAAATTCTCTTGTATTCAATATCACACTTTGATATAGGTATGCGAAGCACGACCTCAACGCCAGATGCTAATTGCTTAATGTCAATGAAGTTTTTGCCAGAAGGGGTTTTCCCCATAAGGTCTTCTGTTGTGAAATACTTAAAGAATGTTCTTGTAAGAGGTAACAAGTAGCCTTCGTTTGAGCCGATGTTCGATTTAAAGTTGCCATCGAAGTAATCTTTTTTGTTTAACTCTGATGGTAACAAAATAATTTTGTCGTCTAAGAAGTCACTAACGGTTAGATACGGATATTGGATATTAATACCTGGTAACAATCTTAATTCTAACGGAGTTTTGTCATAATATGGAATAGCAAATGAACGGCCGAATTTACATCCATAATATTCTAGATTATCGTATACATTGTTTGTATTTACGGGCAGAACAAGTGGAGTGGTACTTAAAGCTGTGGCTTTTGTTGCTTTAATCTCAAAATCTGTATTACCATTAATGTGTACATTTTTGTAGTGGATAGGGAATCTGTTGATTTCAACCTGTTGGCTTATGTTGGTAGTGATGTCTACATTGAGTCGTTCGTAAGACGAATCTATAAAGGATTGTGTATCGTTTACTAGGTTATAGCAATTATTTTGAATGTTGTCAATTTCTGTTTTTAGTGTATTGTCAAGAACATAATAGACAGCATCAAGATAATCGCTTACTTCGGGAAAGTCGGTATCGAAATTAGTAATAGAATATCTGAGCGTGAAGATGTATTTTAAAAACTCAGGGTCACGTTGATCCAAAGAACTGTAAGCTTGATCAAATGCGTAGTCTGTTCCAAAGCATAAATATTTTGAAATATTAGTTTCGTCATTAGCGGTAGAGAAGAATAATGTGGCTGGCGATGTGGCACCAATAATATGCATTGGTTTGTGTTCTGGACCAATGTACTTCAAAATATAGATATTTTGCATTTTGCCAAAGTTGTACGGGTCCGTCCCTTGAGCATCTTGTATTAAAAACATATTTAAAGAACTACCATATGTCCTGATTGACGGATTTTTTGAGTTGAGAAGTTCATTAATAAGATTTTGATTCCACACTTTAATCTCTACTCTGTCCTTCATGGTTGGATAATTGAAGAAAATCTGACCGACATCAAGTGAATCAGAAACCATCTTATGGTAAATAGATTTACCATGGAGGCGTTTCTTGACTTCATCAACGGTAAGGTTGTTTAAAGTTCCGTCTATAATCTTGCGAAAAGCTTCCTTTACAAGTTCTATTCTGGCAAATGGGGAAGGTATAGAGGTTATTTCACGTTGGGTCGTTGTAGTATCTTCTATTTTAGTAACGAATCCGTGGTCGTATGTACTATGTGGAGTATTACTCCAATCTACTATGGTATTATTGGTACCTGTAGCTTTTTTATTTATGCGAAATAAATATCCCATGTTATTGGATGTTTAAGTTTTTTTTGCAAATTTCTGACAAAGTCTTATAAAAAACTTCCATAAAGGCAGTGGAAGCTTTTGTGTTTGCAGGAATAGATGATAGATTATTTCCAAGCATTTCATCTATAAGGTCATATCCTTTCTTTCTGAAAGGGTTTAAGCCTGGGTATGTTGGTTTTAAACCCTTGATTTTTTCAAGACCATCAGAGCTTTTTATGGAGCTGTCTTGAGCGAACGGTGTAAATGAAATCTTATTTCGTTCCATTTCTGATATCCACTCTTCGAACATTGTCTTAAATCCGCTATAGTTTGAGTAAAAAGTACCATTGAAAAATGATTCACCTAGAAGTGCACTTCTATCTTTTGCCCATTTTTGTCCTTTGCGGTGATCTTTGCTGCGATTATTCAAGTAGCTATTCATAATAGCCATCATTGAAAGTGGTTTTTTAAGAATTGCATTTGTTTGGTTTCCAAGGTCAGAAAAGAGGATGGAGTCTGTAGGAGTAGTGTTTAAACCAAATTCATGAAATGAAGTTGTAATGTTAGCATTTGCAAATTGTTTTGCGTCAAAATCCAAAACTGCAAGAGCACCTAACAGTTCGATGAAATGTGCATCGTTTAATTGTCCATTTCCACCGTCACAATTGTTATATCCTTGACTAGAGAAGTCATCTCCAAGGTAGTATATGTCATTCAATGTGTTATTACCTGTCACATTCTTTTCATAATAGAGTAATGCTGCTTTGGTTTTGGTAATGAATGAATCTGCTTGAATAGTACTTTTTTCATCCGTTTTCAAGTTGAAATAGGGAAGCAGAGAGACAGCTCCTATAGGGGCAGAAGCGAGAGCTGAGTTATTACTTGTGCGGAGAGTTTTTAGAATTAATGGGAAGCCGCTTGCACCTGTGCCACCGAAGATAGAACTAATGATAAATACTTTATCGCCAGAAACGAAGTTTGCTTCAAAATTCTTGAAATTTTCGGATTGGGTAAATTGATTTAATACGATAGAGCCGATGTTTGGATTTCCATGAAAACCTACATCCATGGTTGATGACAAATTATTGTTGGAAAAAAGCATTTTAGCAAGTGCTTGATTTTCTTGGGACATACTTCCTAAACCGAGATAATGATCAAAATTAATTCCAGATGTTCCAACAAGTGGTAATAGATAGTTTCCGTTATTATTTAATGATGTTATTTCAGCAGAAAAGAATTTGTTTTTTAATGTATTATCATAACTAAGCTCTTTTCGTATGTCTTCATACGTTCTTAGTACATTAACTGTACGTGCGAGGTCACCGTTTGAAGTATCTGGGTCGATTATGATAGGAATTATATTACTATCTGCATGGACACCAGCTGCCAGAAGCATAGTTAGAGATCGTATAACTCTTGATCCCGAACCTCCAATTGCAAATATGTATAGATTCATATGTGTTTTGATTAAAATTTTCTAAAAGGAATATATTTAGCGGGACTCCACCATTTGAATAATAGCGAGAACACAACAACAAAAATAACAGACCAAATTATGTTCGCTATTCCAAATCCGAAGGTATCAAGAGTGGTCCACGTCTCAGATTCATCGATTTCATTATTTATAAGAGGAGTGTTAGTGTACCATAATGCGACTGCCATGTTTAATAGGGCGTTTAAGCTTAAACATCCGAACCATATGCCCATCTGGTGTCTTACAGGTTTTAGCATGTAATAAAATAGAATTGTAGTTATTACTGATAATACTACCATTGCAAGTCCTACGTGGATATATCCAGGGACTGTATCGTATAAATAGTTATCTAATTCTTGTCCATATAGACCATTAGTGTAAAAGTAGATAGTGGAAAATAGTGTATCCATATGCTATTCAAAGTTAATATTGATTGTAAAATAATTATTGTTTTTTTTAGAGTTGTCTTCAAAAGCCTTGCTTACTCCGTTTATCAAATATGAGACTCCGTATGTGGTACTATCATTGGGGATACCATTACCTTCAAAGTTTGATGCATTTACCCATTCAGGTGTTATAATAGGATAAGAAATTGTCAATTCTCCAGGAGCAGGTTTAGAGCCATTGGTTCTGATTGTGTATTTATATTTATCCTCTTCGTATTTATCTTTTTCTATTTTAGCGATATTATATGTTGTTGAATTGTTAGATTGAACTATGTATTTTGAAGTTTCCAAAATATCATTTTCTGGTAAAAGTACATCATTCAGTTTTGTTGTGAACGAGAATTCATAAAAGTCTTTATGTCTGTCTTTTTTCCATTCAGAAACATGAATCTTGCCGTCTTTTATCATACGTTTGCTTTTTGCCATCAATTCAAACCGAACATCGCTCGCTTTTTGCATGAAATAAGTTCCACAATTTTCAGAATTAAAAGGTAGTTTAGTTATTTTACGAACATTCTCTTTGTTGCCAAATGCCCATATATATAGTGGTAATGGTTTGTTGCACATTATACCGCCGGGATAGTACTTTCCTTTAAAGTTTACCATATACTTGAAGATAGCTACTGCTATATCTTTGTCTTTGAGCTGTTGGGAGAATTGAGAAGCAATTGCAGAAGAAGCAATAGCCAAATTCCCGTTGTTTGATGAAAAGACATAATCTGAGATAAGGAGATTAATACGGTTATTATTTATACTGTCCATCATCATTTCAAGCATTTCGTCTAATTTTGTATATTTAGCCGTACATTTGCTCTTGATGGATTTTGTGAAATTGTTTATGTCTGATTTTGAGTTTTCAATTGTGGTGTTGATGAAGTTCAAGCTTATTTGGTCTATATCAGAGCAAGAATTTAAACGGTCATAGTAATCTCGTATTAAAGTTTCAATGGCGGATTTGTCGCTTAGGTTGCAGTAACCGGCCATACTGCCAGAATTTTCAACGTAAATACTTACAGAAATTGGAGAATTTACTGGAGTCTGTAGTTCAATGCTCTCGCCTTTGTTTTTTGTTCTGGTACATCCGCTATTTCCAGTGCAACACCAAAAACAATTGGATAATAGCAATAAACATGCATAATAAATTTGCTTATGTTTCATATAAATGTTTTTATTTGATTTCTTCTAAAAACGCACTCGGCACATACGCTGTACACACAGTTAAAAGCCCATTAATGACAATACCTACACGTTGCTGGCTGTGATAGCGAGCAACGATTCCTACTACACCTTTGAATTTTCCATCGATTATTCGTACTTTTTGTCCTTCCTTGAATTTCTCGATTTCGTCTGTTGAGGTGATAATGTCATCCGAGTCTGATTCACAAATAATCTTTAGGCTGTTAATCTGATTGTCGGGTACAATCAATGGCTCTTTGAGTATTTGATTGTTGGCATGGACGTGGCGGTAATAGAAGCGGAGATATGGAAGGTTTACATTGTCGTAAACAAAGGACTTGATATCTTCCTCTGTGCCGTATGCGAAGAATACGTTTGGTATACGCGATTCTTCAACTGTGACACGTTTGTTGTCTATTAATTTGACGTTCTTTATTGTGGGATAAAATGCTTCTACTCCGTGTGCTGTCAAATATTCGTAGGCTTTCTTTTCTCTTCCGTAGGTGGTACGTAGAGCAAACCAATGTGGCTCTTTTTCAGACTTTAATGTTTTTGTATTATTTGTCGGAAGGGTATTTCGGGTGGACACCCCCAAGTTTTGTTTCTCTGCCGTTTGGGGCTTTTGAACTTCGGGGAGGACGTCGGAGGTAGGTCCGGCGTGATTATGGCATTGCAATTTGCCTCGTGCGTTTTTTACATCTGATTTGGCGTGTGTTTCCATATCGTGATGGTATCTTATCAAAGACTTGACTTGATACGCAGACACAAAAAAAGCGTGAGTCGTCTTGTTGTCCATCCCACACACTGAGGCTCTCGCATTGCCTATTATAGTCGAACAGACAACGTCAGAGCCCACGCCGATATGATATACGTCAGCGTAGAGAGGCTTATGTAAACAGATATACTTCACCCATATGGGTACAATCTGTGCTTACAAGGTCTCTACGAGATTGATGTAATCACACCCGGGGCATCTACCGTTGCTGAGTTCAAGACTATAATTCACTTCCATTTGCGAGATTTCAGCGTGTCAAGAACAGAGCGTTAAGTAAACGCCTTTGTTATGTCTTGGACTATCGTCCCACCCAAGCCCACATATAATAATGTGTATTGCAACATATATTATATTTTGTACGGCGTGGGCAGCCTCATTTATATTATTAGTATGTCTGAGGCTTTGATAGTCCGAAAGCAAAAGTATTGGATTTTTTTTAAATAAAAAAGAAAATGTAAAAATAAGCTTTCTTGAAATGTTTTGTCTGAGATATAAATATTATAGAAAATGCAGATATTCTGTACTTTGTCTGTTGATTATTAAAAGAATGCGAATCGCAAACCAAAGATTGCGATGGTTGGTTTGAACCATCGTAATCTTTGGTTCTAATCATCGCAATGTTTTGTTTGAACCATCTCAATGTTTTTTCTTGTTCTCAAAAAATGATGAAAATCGGCCTCAGAAGCATTCTGAGTAGGGTTGCGTATTATTGTTTTTTGATGAAGGATTGTTGGTAGTGGGAATTGGTCTTGTTTTTGTTTTGTAAAAGAGCGAGACATTTGTATGAAGACATAAAAAGAAAAGCTCTGCCGACATCACATCGACAGAGCTTACTTTTTATAATTACTTTATAATCGCTCGTTGATTAAAGAGCTGAACCCATCAAGAATGTAGCAGCCAAAGCAACGATGGCATACAATTCTGGGAATACAGCCAATATCAAAGTGTTACCGAATACGTTGTAACCCTGACCGATAGCGGCGATACCGTTTGCACAAACCTGACCCTGACGGATAGCAGAGAACAAGGCAACCAATCCTAAGCCAATACCTGAGCCTAATACTGCGCAAGCCTGGATTCCGGTGATTTCAGGAGTAAGGATATTTAATATGCTCTGGAACATGAAGTAACCGGCAAATCCGTAAAGACCCTGTGTACCAGGAAGAGCGGTAAGTACCAAGAAGTTACCGAATGCACCGTCGTTTTTCTTCAATGCACCAACTGTTGCGTTACCTGCGATTGTTACACCATAAGCACTGCCGATACCTGACAGACCGATCATAATAGCTATGCCAAGATAGGCAATAAGAAGATTTGTTTCCATAAATTATAGATTTTAATTGTTTTACGTTTGCTTTAATTAGTTTTTAAATGGTTTGTATTCTTTGCCACCGCCTTCGTAGCCCGAGTTCTTGAAGAACTCTACAAAGGTGAGTCGCATTGGGTGAACCATAGCACCCAGTACGTTCATAAAGATGTTGATAGAGTGACCTATAACGAATATTAGTACCATTACGATGGGACCTGCTATTACGTTATCAGGACTCATACCTACTGCTAAGCTGTTGAATACGCCTGCCAAGATACCGCCCGATAAGCCTAAGGCAAACAGACGAACGTACGACAGGATATCACCCAGCAAGCCGGTAGCCATGTTATAAGTGTCCCACAGTCCTAAGCCGATATTCAAGAATATGTTCTTTCCGGGGCTGTTGAACAGATATACCATAAGTCCGCCTACGGCTAAGATAGCCAGATGCAGCGTGCCTCCCATAGTCATTACGCTTGGAGCGGCAAATGCAACGGCTGTGCTAACCAATACGAGTAGCCATCCGATGGTAGAGATAGCGTACTTAAATCCGAACTGTATGGCTTGGTTTACAGCTTTCAGTGTCATACCGAAGATAATCTGTATAGCTCCTAAAATCAGCGAAAGGTTAAACATCTGCTGATTGTCGAGCATGATTACTTCTTTCATCTTCTGTATGAATGGCACATTAATGTCGTATAGGTTGAATCCGAAGCATGTTCCCGTAAGTAAACCGCATATCGCAGTAGACAAGCCCAACAGTTGGACAAGTGTGAGTATGGGTTTCATAGACGGACTTATGCTTTTAGCTATCAGTCTATATCCGCTAATTCCTAACAATATGAACAGACCGTATCCGGTATCTCCCAAACACAAGCCGAAGAACAGCATGAAGAATGGAGCGAAGAACGGAGTCAAGTCTAGCTCATTATATTTAGGAAGCATATAAAGTTTCATGATAGGCTCAAACAACTTGAAGAATCCTTTGTTGTTTAACTGGATAGGCACATTGTCGCCAGGAACTGGGTCTGAAATCTCGTAATAAACTTCACTCGATTTCAAGAAGTCGTTCAACTGCTGCGCATTTTCTGCCGGTGTCCAACCTTCGAGCAACATCAGTTTGTTGCCTGCCAGTGAGTCGGCGCTCAGCTTCACCTTGTCGAAGTCTACCAATTGGCTTGTACGTACTTGAGCAGCCTTCAAGTCGGGGATAGAGTTTTCTGCCAATTCTTTCATGGCATTCTCTGTTTCCGTTCTTTCAGCGTCAAGTTTTTCCTTCTCCTGAATTATTTCCGACAGAGAGCGGTCTGCTATCTTAGCGCATTCCACATCGAGCGAAACCGTTTCGGTTACCGGAGTAACTGTTACGAAATATACTTTAGAGCCTATGTGGTTTATCACTACAGCATGATATTGGGTTTCCCACTCTTCATCGTACACCTTGTCCGAGCAGATGTAGAATCCTACTTCATAGCCGGCATCACGAAGTCGTTTCAGGCTTTCCATTTTAAAATCGCCCCACGGTTCCATGGCGGTGATTTCTTTTTCTATAGCCTGAATGCGGTGGTTAGTTTCCGCATCGTGTTGCTGCAATGCTTCAAGCTTATCCAGTATCTGTTCGCCTTTATCTGCGTTGCCACTTGTCTTGTCGGCAACCTTGACATTCATTCCCTCTAAGAGCTTGATGGCCGCAGCATAGCGTGCCGAGAGTCGGATAGTAGCCTGCAAATCTTGGTTTTCTGCCTCTCCTTGCGATTTGGTTACTACATGTACCACGCCCAAATTGCGCACTTGCTCTAAGAAAGTGTCATAGTCTTTATGATAAATCAAAAAGGCAAGTTTCTTCATTTTTGAAATCATGCTTCTGCCTCCTTTCTTTTTTCTTGGATAGATTTCAGTATCTTCTGAGAAGATTTAGACAAGTTCTCTTCGTCTTCCATAAAGCGTTTTATCTTTCGCAAAGCATCCTGATATCCCGGAATCTGCACTTTTTCAAAAAGATTCACCTTCTGTGTGGTTTTCTTTCTGGCGTGTTCAAGCAATCCTAACTTGGCGATGGTGAATTCGCGTTCGATGGCCGTGCTGGCAAGTTCTTTCAGCAAATGTATTCCGTCAGAATACCATTTGGGGCTGTTGAACAAGCTGAACGGGCGAATGTCGAAATCTACATTATCAAGTACAGGTACGCGCACTCCGGCTATCTTCCGTATTCCCAGATGAACATCGTTTACCTTTATAAGTGACGGGTCGAATTCATTCCAAAGTGCGAACATGGCTTCATAATGCTGAATCTGTTTTTCCAAGCTATCTTCCAATGCAGTTGCTTCTTCTTTGCAACGTTTTACTTCAAGGCGCAATGCACTTTCCTTATTCTTTATAATAGGTAAGGTACGCACCCTTATTTTCAGTTGCTTCTCAAGCTGCTGCAAGGACGTTTTATTATATTGAAATTTTATAGCCATTACGCTGTTTCTTTAAATCGTAGATTATTTCTTCCAATGCAAATCGACAAACTCTTTCTTGATGTTGACCTCTTCGGGTTTGAAGTACTTGCTGAACAGTCCCCAAGTTACGTCGAGCATTTCGGTGGTGTCAAGGTTGACGTCGATAGCCAGCAACTGGTTGGCATAGTCTTTAGCGAATGCCAAGGCACGTTCGTCATAGTTGGTCAAATCAAAACCGTTTTCCATCTTGGTCTTTGCGTTAGCGGCATCGGCATACAGACGTACGGCGGCGTTCATCACTTGCGGATGGTCTTTACGTGTCTTCTTTCCGATTACCAGCTGTTTCAAACGAGACAAAGAACGGAACGGGTCGACAATTACTTTACCGATATCGCTATCACGACGCAAGAACAGCTGTCCTTCTGTGATATAACCGGTGTTATCAGGAACGGCGTGGGTAATATCTCCACCCGACAAGGTTGTCACCGCAATAATGGTGATAGAACCTCCCGACGGGAACTGAACTGCCTTTTCGTAAATCTTTGCCAAGTCTGAATATAATGAACCCGGCATAGAGTCTTTCGATGGAATCTGGTCCATACGGTTTGATACGATGGCAAGGGCATCGGCATACGATGTCATATCGGTAAGCAATACCAATACTTTCTGATTATGCTCTACCGCGAAATATTCGGCAGCTGTAAGAGCCATGTCAGGGATAAGCAATCGTTCTACCGGAGGATTTTCTGTTGTATTTACGAAACTGATGATACGGTCGAGTGCACCGGCGTTAGAGAACACATTCTTAAAGTACAGGTAGTCATCGTTTGTCATACCCATACCGCCAAGGATAATCTTATCGGTTTCTGCACGCAACGCTACGTTAGCCATAACCTGGTTGAACGGTTGGTCTGGGTCGGCAAAGAACGGAATCTTCTGACCGGAAACCAATGTATTATTCAAGTCGATACCAGCTATACCTGTAGCGATAAGTTCCGACGGCTGTTTTCTTCGTACCGGGTTAACTGATGGACCGCCGATTTCAACTTCTTGTCCTTCAATTTCTGGACCACCGTCTATAGGGTCGCCAAAAGCGTTGAAGAAGCGTCCAGCCAACTGTTCGCTAACTTTCAGTGTAGGCGATTTTCCCAAGAATACCACTTCTGCGTTTGTAGGAATGCCTTCCGTTCCTTCAAATACCTGAAGTGTAACTTCGTCACCGGCAATTTTAACAACCTGTGCCAATTTGCCGTTTACCATAGCCAGTTCGTCATAACCTACTCCTTTTGCTTTCAGCGAGCAAGTGGCCTTGGTTATCTGGCTGATTTGAGTATATATTTTCTGAAAAGCTTTAGTTGCCATTACATTACATTTTAAAATTATAGAATCACGCTTTGCGCTGAGAAACAAGTTCGGCCAACTGCTTGCGGAAGTCGTTGTACTGTTCCGATTTGTATGCCGAATAGTTCATCTGCTTGCATAGGTTAATCATCTTCTTGAAGTAATCCATTACCTCTACAAAGTTATCGAACTTAAAGTCTGTATGGCAGATGTCAATAACCATATCTACTATCTCTTCTTGTCTTTCCATAGGTGTAACAGAGTCGATATCGTCGAAAGCGTCCTGCTGCAGAATGACAAAGTCGATAAGCTCTGACTTCCAGAATATGATGTGGTATTCTACAGGTACACCGTCGTCACCCAAGATGTTAATCTGTTCGGCGATTTCCTTACCTCTCAGCAAACGAGTTTTCAGTTCATTGATCTTTCCTGTCCATTCGCTGTTTATGCGTTTGGTGATATAGTCTTCAAATTCCGGATACTCGATGTATTTGGAATAAGAGTCTATAGGGTTAACCGCCGGGTAACGTTTACGGTCGGCACGTTCCTGCTCCAACGCATAGAAACAGCGAGCTACCTTCTTGGTGTTTTCAGTAACAGGCTCTTTCAAGTTACCACCCGCCGGAGATACTGTTCCGATGAATGTAATAGAACCCGACTGTCCGTTGTAGAGGCGTACATATCCTGCACGTCCGTAGAAGTTAGAGATGATAGCCGAGATATCCATAGGGAAGGCGTCTGGACCAGGCAACTCTTCCATACGGTTTGACATTTCACGCAATGCCTGTGCCCAACGTGAAGTAGAGTCGGCCATAAGAAGCACCTTCAATCCCATAGAGCGGTAAAACTCTGCCATTGTCATGGCTGTATACACTGAAGCTTCGCGGGCTGCAACCGGCATGTTAGAAGTGTTGGCTACGATGATAGTACGTTCCATCAATTTTCTTCCTGTATGCGGGTCTACCAATTCTGGGAATTCGGTAAAGATTTCAACAACCTCGTTGGCACGTTCACCACACGCAGCGATGATTACGATATCTGCTTCTGCCTGTTTAGAAATAGCGTGCTGAAGCACAGTCTTACCTGTACCGAACGGACCGGGGATAAATCCAGTTCCACCTTCTACTATCGGGTTCATTGTATCGATTACGCGTACACCTGTTTCCAACAGTTTGTATGGGCGTGGTTTCTCGGCATAATTAGTCATGGCTTTCTTTACCGGCCATTTCTGAATCATGTTAACCTTAACGTCTTCGCCGTCTTTATTGGTAAGTACGGCAATGGTATCTTCTATAGTATAGTCACCTTCGGCAGCTATTGATTTAATGCGCAGCGTTCCGGTAAGTTGGAATGGCACCATGATTTTCAGCGGCTGATGGTTTTCGTCAACTTCTCCAAGCCATGCAGATGCGCTTACTTCATCGCCTACCTTGGCGATTGGTTTGAAATGCCATTTCTTTTCTTTATCAAGAGGGTATGTATATTGACCGCGTTTCAAGAAAACGCCAGTCATTTTGTCGAGGTCATTCTGTAGTCCATCATAATTCTTAGAAAGCATGCCAGGGCCCAATGTCACTTCGAGCATGTGACCGGTGAATTCAGCTTCGGCTCCTACCTTCAGTCCACGGGTGCTTTCGAACACTTGCACGTATACATTCTGTCCGACTACTTTTATCACTTCGGCCATTAGTCTGTCTCCTCCGGTAGAAATGTAACAGATTTCATTCTGTGAAACCGGACCGTCAACAGACAATGTAACCATATTGGCGATGACTCCTAAAACAGTTCCTTTTGTTGCCATGATTTATCTATTCGTTTTATTATTTTTTAAATTCATCGGGGATGCTGATTTCTTCTTTCAAATTCTCTATCATTTGTCTGAAGAGTTCGTATCCTTTTTGTTTATCCAGTGAAATCCAGCGTTCTGTCATATCCAGGAACATCAGGAAAACGAATATGCGCTCTATTGTAAAATAGTAGAAGAACGATTGCTCTTCGAGCCATTTCCATTTCAGCGTATCTATTTTTCTTTCGCGTTCCACTAATTCTTCCGTCTCGGATATGCGTTGCACCTGATCTATATAATCAATCGTATCTCCCAATCCGAAATCGCGTGCGTTCGATGTACGCAACTGTTCGCAAGCAGGCGTGTTGCCTACTATAACAGACGCTACGTCTAATTTATATTTGCGGGCAGCATAAGCCGACAGTATATTATTGACGTTCAGATTGAACTCGAACCATTCTGATATGAATTGGTTTTTGCACGACATTGCATACTGATAATATAATGAAGCCAGTAAATCTTCTGCCTTATATAAATCTTCGGATGCGAGGTTTATATACTGAGATACGAATTCGGATAAGTAGGCTGGATATTTTTTATCTGGAATGTCTCCATTTCGGACCGTTTCAATAAGAGCCAGTAGTTCCTCTCCCGTAAGTGTGCCTTCGGTCTTGACTGGTGCTTCTTTGTCTTTCAGTAATGATATAAGGTTCTGATTGTCGAATTTTAGATAAAACAGGTCCACTAGTTTTTGGTCTGATGAGGCCAGCTGTGGGTAGACATCGGTTCGGAAGTCGCTTACAGAGCAACTCAACTTACCATCGTCTAAAGAGATATCAGGAAATCCGGCAACCAAGCAATAATATGTGTTCATGTCGACACAAGATTAGAATAACATTTTGATCAGCTGTGGGCGCAAGAATGATTTGAAGTAATTTTCAAATTCTTCTGCTCCGAAATCTACTTTGTAAGAACCGTCTGCCGGAGAAACAGAGAACAGAGTCTTCAGTCCGTTTACCTGTTCTATTTTCACTCCTTTATCGAGGAGAGCTTTGGCATTGGTCATGAAGTATTTTTGCAGAGGCTCAGCGTCTTTTACAGAAATGACGATGGGTTCTTGAGCAGACCATTGGGTAGCTAAATTAAGTATGAACTTGTTGAAGTAATCTTTATCAGAAACAAATCCCTTAACCGCTTGCGATACGGTTTGGTTAGTAAGCAGATTTGTTATTTCTGTCTTCAGAGCACTAAGTGACTGATTGGCAAAAAGTTTTAATTCTGATTTTGTGTTTTCAGCCAACTCGTCCGATTGTTTACGGGCTTCGGCTACGATTGTCTCAGCTTCCTGGCGTGCTTCGGCAAGCAGTTTCTCAGCTTCTTTGCGGGCTTCTTCCACAATTCGCTGGGCTTCCTCGTTTCCTTTTTCTACGCCTTCACGATAAATTTTATCGGTAAGCTCTTGAATTTTGTTTTCCATAATGATTATATGTTTTTTCATCGACTCTCGGTCGACTTTTATTAGTCGTGCCCAAATATAGTAAAATAAGCAATCGGCAAGAGTGAAAACATGAGAAATAATAAAATTAATTAAGGAAACGAGGCGTTTCTGTTATTGAATTATTACAAAATTGATAATATGGATTCGATATTGACATCTGCAGTTTCTATTTTGCCGTATATATAGTCTTTTTATGATTTCGTCATTGTGTCACCGATTTCCGGGTTTATTTCGGTGATAGAGTCGTAGAAAAGTTGATAGCATGCTGAGAGAAAGTTGATTTGGTTGAAAGGAAAACTCTATCTTTAGGTTAGAGATGTATATCTTTAGCTTAAAGATGTATATATCTAACCTAGGTTTATATGTCTCTAGGCTAGATATAGAGAATTTTATAAGGTCTACATAGTTTTTGTTCGCATGCTTTATGATAATAGTTTGATAACTGCTGATGTTGTTTTGGTACAGGGACAAAAAAAGAGGATGCGAAAACACATCCTCTTCATTTTGTTCTGTTGAAAAATCTTAAGCGTTGGCTTATTAAGCTTCAGCAGGAGCTTCGGTTGCTTCTTCAGCAGGAGCAGCTTCAGCAGCAGCTGCAGCTTCAGCTTCTGCCTTTGCAGCAGCTTCAGCAGCTTTCTTTTCAGCTACCTTCTTAGCGATTTCTTCGTTTACCTTCTTTTCTGCTTCCAGGCGTGCTTTAGCGTCAGCTTTCTTAGCTTCGTCTTCTTTAGCTTTCAAAGCAGCCAAACCTGACTGTTTGTTTTCTTTCCAAGCGTTGAAACGAGCGTCAGCTGTAGCTTCGTCGAATGCGCCCTTAGCTACACCACCAAGCAAGTGTTTCTTCATGTAAACGCCTTCGCGTGACAAGATAGTGCGTACTGTGTCTGTAGGCTGTGCACCGCACATTACCCAATGAAGTGCACGTTCGAAATTCAAATCTACTGTGGCAGGATTGGTATTAGGGTTGTAAGTACCAATTTTTTCAGTAAATCTACCATCACGTGGTGCTCTTGCATCTGCAATAACAATTGAATAGAACGCATAACCTTTGCGTCCGTTTCTCTGCAATCTGATTTTAGTTGCCATTTTCTAAACGTTAAATTTTTAATGTTAATGATTTGAATATGCTAATAGCTCGTATTAGCGGCGCAAAGGTACTGCTTTTTATTTATATTGCAAGTAAATTTACTTGTTTATTTCGCGTAACCACTTCTCTAACTCGCCGGTCCACTGGCGTTTGTATTCAAAACTGTCTCTATATCCCCATCCGTGACCGCCGGTAGGGTAGGTGTGCAGGCAGCAGTTTTCTACGTGATTTTTGATAAGTGCCATATAGTAGTTTACGCTGTTTGCCACGGGTACTGTTTTATCATTGCTGCTGTGCATTATAAATGCCGGTGGGGTCTGTGCGTTTACTTGAAGCTCGTTGCTGAATTGTTTTACTAGTTTTTCTGATGGAGACTGTCCTAACAGATTCTTTCTTGAGCCAGCGTGGGTGTACGATGCATCCATCGTGATTACGGGATAGAATAATATCTGAAAATCTGGTTTGGTTTCTGCGTCTGTATAATGGGTAGCTACTGTACTAGCCAGATGACCTCCAGCGGAAGACCCCATGATGCCGAGTTTCTGTATGTTCCATTCTTTGGCGTGCTGGCGCATGATGCGCATAGCCTGTTGAGCGTCGCTTAACGGGATTTCGTGATTTCCGCCTGGCATACGGTAAACTAATACTGCGTATGTAATGCCCAAGCTGTTGAACCATGCCGACATGCTTTTGCCTTCATGGTCTATGGCTAAATGAGTATATCCTCCACCCGGGCAGGCTATGATAGCCATTCCGTTGCCGTTGGTGGCGGGGTAGACGGTAAGTGTGGGTTGCGGTTCGGAAGAATCTTGTCCCCAAATCTTAATTTCAATCGGATTAGTTGCGTTCATTGTAGTAATGAAAAAAAGTAAAATGGAGATGAATAAGTTTTTCATGATTGTAGCTGATTTAAGTAAGGGCTGTTCAGCGATTGCCCAACAGCCCTTTGTATTAATTGGTTGTGATTATTTCTTGCTGATGCTCATGCTGGCTTTTACCAGATATACTATAATAAGAGCGTATGCTATGAGCGAAACTACTTGGCTAAGCGGGTTATCCAACCAAGCGTCGTTTACCAAGTTGATGCCCTTGAAGCGCATGGCTGCACTTACAACTCCCATCAGCGCACCTCCGGCAATGAATCCAGAAGCAAGCAGGGTACCTTTTTCTCCACGTTCAGCGTTTACTTCAGGGTCTTTGCTGCGACTTGTAACGTACCAGTTGATAGCTCCTCCAACTAAAAGCGGCAAGTTGAGTTCGAGAGGGATGAACATACCCAAAGCGAACGCCAAAGCCGGAACTTTAAAGTAGGTGAGTACTAATGCCAATACGGCACCGATGCCGTACAGTAGCCACGGAGCTGAAACTCCGTTCATCAGCGGGTCGATAACCGCTGCCATAGCGTTAGCCTGCGGAGCAGCCAAGGCACCTGTGGTGAAACCGTAAGTCTTATTCAATATCATGATTACTCCTCCTACGGTTGCTGCAGAAACCAAAGTTCCCAAGAACTTCCAAGTCTGTTGCTTGGCTGGAGTGCTACCCAACCAATAACCAATCTTCAAGTCGGTGATGAAACCTCCCGCCATTGACAGTGCTGTACATACTACACCACCCATAACGAGGGCTGCAACCATACCGGTAGAACCTTTAAGACCAACAGCTACCATGACTACAGACGCAAGGATAAGAGTCATCAATGTCATACCCGAAACCGGGTTGGTACCAACAATAGCGATGGCGTTAGCCGCAACTGTAGTAAATAGGAATGCGATTCCTGCTACCAAGATGATAGCTACTATGGTATGCATCAAATTACCCTGCATAACGTCGAAGTAGAAGAACAGAGTTACAAGTACTATGGTAATCAGGGAGCCGATAGCGATGACTTTCATCGGAAGGTCTTTCTGAGTACGTTCTACGTTGGCCTGTTCTTTCTTGCCGCCCATTTCCTTGGCTGCAAGTCCTACTGCACTTTTAATGATATCCCATGAACGGACAATTCCTATAATACCAGCCATAGCGATACCACCGATGCCGATGCTCTTTGCATAATGTGAGAATATCATTTCAGGACTCATGGAACCTACTGTCTCTGTGATAGCCGGATTCCATGCGTTGAGCACAGCGTCTCCCCAAATCAGAGATATTCCCGGCACGATGATGAGCCATACTGCCAATGAACCTGCGCAGATGATGGCTGCATACTTCAAACCAACGATATATCCCAGACCCAATACGGCTGCTCCAGTATTGATTTTCAATACTACCTTAGCTTTGTCGGCAAGCATTTCTCCCCATCCGCATACACGGGTAGTGAAGTTTTCGTTCCACCATCCGAAGGTAGATACTATAAAGTCGTATAATCCACCAATAAGTCCGGCAAACAGAAGCGGCTTAGCTTGGCTTCCTCCTTTTTCGCCCGAAATAAGCACCTGTGTACTTGCAGTAGCTTCGGGGAAAGGATATTCACCATGCTTTTCGCTTACGAAGTATTTACGGAACGGGATAAGGAACAAGATTCCCAATATACCGCCCAACAAAGAGCTGATAAACATCTGGAAGAAGTTTACGGTCATTTCAGGATATTTATCCTGCAATATATAAAGTGCAGGAAGGGTAAAGATAGCTCCAGCTACGATTACTCCCGAGCATGCACCGATAGACTGTATAATTACGTTTTCTCCTAGTGCGCTTTTACGCTTGGCTGCGCTTGATACACCTACAGCGATGATGGCGATAGGAATGGCTGCTTCGAATACCTGTCCTACTTTCAGTCCAAGGTATGCCGATGCTGCCGAGAATAATACAGCCATTGCTATACCCCACAGTACAGACCAAAGGTTGACTTCGGGATAGGTTTGATCGGCTTTCATAGGAGGTTCGTACTTTTCTCCTGGCTTTAACGGTCGGAACGCGTTTTCGGGCAGACCGTTTTGTTTTTCGTTTTCTTTCATGATGTTTAAGGTATTATTAAATGTTATTTTCTAATATACTTCTTCATTCCGTCTGTAAAGTAGATGCCCATTTTTCCGCTGTCGGTGGTATATATAAAATAGGCGTCCATTTCTGGATGTGCGGCACAAATCGCTTTGGCAGAGTCGAGACCCAATACCATGAACGAGGTGGCGAAGGCATCGGCTGTGGCACAGTTGTTCGCGACTACTGTAGACGACAGTATGTTGTGCTGTATAGGATATCCCGTGCGTGGGTCGATGGTGTGGGCGTATTTCTTTCCGTCTTTATAATAGAAGTTGCGGTAGTTACCCGATGTCGCCAAGCCTACATTTGAGATTTCGAGTACGGTCTGTAGTTCTTGGTTTACAGACAGTGAGTCTTCTATCGGCTTGTTTATACCTATGCGCCATGTTTCGTCTTTTGGGTTTACACCTTTTATCATCAACTCGCCACCTATGTCTACCATGTAGTTCTTTATGCCTTTGCTTTCCAGCAATCGGGCTACGCAGTCCACTCCGAATCCTTTGGCGATGGCGCTGCAATCTAACATGGTGCGCTCGTCTTGCTTTACTATTTTTCCGTCTTTCAGGCTGACTTTATCGAATCCTACGAAAGTGCGAAGGCTGTCTATTGTAGCCGAGTCAACGTTGGCAGCGTTTTTAAATCCGAATCCCCATGCGTTTACCAGCGGAGCTACTGTGATGTCGAATGCTCCGTAAGTTGCTTCCGATACATTTCTCGCCAGATTGTACACATATAGAAACAGGCTGTCGGTGCTCATGTCTGTATTGTTGTTGATATGTGTAATGGTGGATTCCTTATTGAAAGGAGATAGTGAGAAGTCTACCTTCTTCAGCTCTTTTTCTATCTCTGATTTCAGATTGTCTTTACTTTGGTAGGTTATCTTATATATAGTACCGAACACCAAGCCCTCGTCTGTTTGGTAGGGGACTTGTTTCTTTAGTATAAGAATGGTTCCTACTATAAGCAGGATCAAGAACGGTAATTGCCATTTTAGTTTATTGTTTGCCATAATCTTATGTTTATTGATTCAAGAAAAGATGTTCTATCAGTATTTTTGTTCCGATGCCAATCAAAACAAGTCCGCCAAGAAACTCCATGCGGAAATTGAAACGTTTCCCGAAGAAGATACCTATGAGGCTGCCCGTCAGTGATATGACGAACGATGCGAAGCCGATAGCAAGCAGCGGTTCTGTTAAAGATACAAGGTTGTTGTAGCCAGTGAAGGCGAATGAAATGCCTACTGCCAAAGCGTCGATGCTTGTAGCAACTGCCAGGGTGAGTATTACTTTCAGTCGCGTAGGGTCGAAGCTACACTCTTCGCTGTCTTTAAAATACTCGCGTATCATTCGTATTCCTAAGAAAGCCAACAAGCCGAAAGCTATCCAGTGGTCGTAGGCTTCTATCAGATGACTGAAATGATTGGCACCGCTCCATCCTATCAGTGGCATAAGTGCTTGGAAGAAGCCGAAGAAGAATGCCATCGTAAAGAATGTCCGCCACTCTATGCGGTGCAGTATGATTCCGCTTGCCACGGAAACCGTGAAGCAATCGATAGCTAAACTTACGGCTAATAGCCAAATCTCAAAAGTACTCATTGCTGATTGTCAGTGTGTAAAATGCGGTTAGAATGGCAAATCGTAAGTTAAGTTATACGTAAGGTTGAAGCTTGAGCTGCCGTTCTTTCCATATCCAGGCACATACCATGGAGTGGAATTCTCGTTCTCGTCAACCTTCATGCGTATCTTATATCTTACGGCCCATCCCATGCAGAACCGTTTGTATATCTTCACTTTGATGCCTACAATAGCCTCCAGCCATTTTGCCGTGTTCTTTTGTCCGGTGTATGCGTAATTCGATGTAATATGTCCACCGTAGTTTGGGTCGCTCATGATAGGACCGTCTACATCGTACGTAAAGGAACTCATGGCATATCGTCCTCCAACGTAGAGATGACCGGGCAGATAAGGCTTAAGGTAGAAAACATTATAATCCATGCCCACACGGAAATAAGGAGCACTTGTTTTATAGTGCATCTGCGTATCGTCATTTGTTGCGTCGGTTTTTCCGTATCCTATCTCCACAACCGGCATGTATCGGTTCTTGAAATTAGCTTCCAGTTTCACTTCGCTACTTAGTATGTCGCTTCCGAGGGCATAGCCAGCGGCACCAGCCACTTCTACACCGATAGAAGTTCCTTGGTAGAATGGTGTAGTTTGGTATGCGGCTTTCAGTGTCTCCTTGTCTTTCTTCTGCGGAACAGTCTGACCCCATGCACCGGGACATAGCCATATGCTATTCGTCAGAATTAGCAACAGTGAAATATATCTTAATGTTTTCTTTTTCATTATTGTCAATATTCGGATTGATAATCTGTATCGAGTCGAGCCTGTGTCGGGTAGCGGTAGTTGACGTCAGTTCGTAGAACATCATCGTGCTACAGTCCAGATTGGTGAAGTAAGGCTTGTTACGATGGCTTATAAATAAGGTGTCTGTTCCTTGAAAACGTTGGTCAAGGCTTCTATACGATAATACTATGCGAGTTTGGTCGGCATAGCTCAATGGTATAGAAAATCCGTTGGCACCATACTCCTTATTAATAAAGGTGTCGCTCACAAGCGAGTCGTATACGATGCGGGGCTGCAAGGTCTTGTCTGGCAATGTATCGTAAACGGTGACATCGGCATAGGTCTGCCCGAACACGGTAATCGTATCCGAGGTCTTAAACGTGCGTCCGTACTGGTCGCTAATGGTTAGGTGCAGGTATGTCATTGTGTTTGGCGGACAGTTTTCTACCTCGCACGCCGGAATGACAAACCCTGCCAGCGATATGATGCAGACTATATATAACAGTTTCTTCATGCTTACAGCTCTTTTTCTATTTGATAGTTGTTGCGTTCTGACGAATTACGGGCTATTAATTCACCCAAGAATCCCGCCAAGAAGAGTTGTGTACCCAGTATCATTGTAGTAAGTGCCAGGTAGAAATACGGACTGTCGGTTATCAGTCGGTATGAATTGCCTGCGTATAAGTCGTATAGCTTATTTGCACCGATAATGACTACCGCCAGGAATCCGATAAAGAACATGATGGATCCGAGGAATCCGAAGATATGCATCGGCTTCTTTCCGAAAGTGGAGAGGAACCATAAGGTAAGCAAGTCGAGATATCCGTTCACGAAGCGGTTTAAACCGAACTTGGTCTTTCCGTATTTACGAGCTTGATGGTGAACTACCTTCTCGCCGATTTTGTCGAATCCGGCATTCTTTGCAAGATAAGGTATATAGCGATGCATTTCGCCGTACACTTCGATGTTCTTCACCACTTCACGACGGTATGCTTTCAGTCCGCAGTTGAAGTCGTGCAGATTGTGAATACCCGATACGGCACGCGCGGTAGCGTTGAATAGCTTGGTAGGTATAGTCTTCGACAATGGGTCATATCGCTTTTGTTTCCATCCGGATACGAGGTCGAGTCCGTCTTCTGTTATCATGCGATACAATTCCGGGATTTCGTCGGGGCTATCTTGTAAGTCAGCGTCCATAGTGATAACCACATCGCCTTCGGCACGCTTGAATCCGCAGAAAAGAGCGGGCGATTTTCCGTAGTTGCGACGGAATTTGACACCTTTTACCTCTTTGTTTTTTTTGCTCAACTTTTCTATTACATCCCAAGAGTGGTCGGTACTTCCGTCGTTTACAAAGATGACTTCATAGCTGAAGTTATGAGCGTCCATTACTCGCTTAATCCATGCAAATAGTTCGGGAAGCGATTCTTCCTCATTATATAATGGTACAACAACTGATATATCCATAATTGTTTTTGTTTTTATGCTTAAGACTAAATGTTTATTTTCTTTCTCTTTACGATAAACGCTGTGATAGCCGACAGCAGAATACCGTAAAACATGTTTTGGCTCATCAACTGAAAAGTGATTTGCAGTGGGGTTAGGGTAGAGATAAGGTCGAACGCCTGTGTAATCTGATCTAACGAAGCCCCCATTTCTGGTTGTGTCGTATTTTTCAGCTCATCCAATAATTGCTGATACATATTAATAAGGTATCCTTGGTCTATATACTTAAAGTAGATATAGTGAGCCACCGCTACCAAAAGCGTTGCCGCCATATACATGCTAAGAGTAAAACTGAAAGCCCTGAAAAAAGAAAAAGCATCTTGCGGATTCTCTTTTCTGTATTTGCGTGCAAATAAGTATACTAATATAGGACCGAATATCGTGCCCAGTAGAAACAGAAATTGCAAAAAAGGTATTTGGAAGCCTAAAGGAAGGAAGCAGAACTTTACTATCCAAAAGATACCTACCAAGGTTCCATATTGCAATGCTTGCTCTCGCGATGAAATCGGACGGTTTGCTGTCATGTTTGATGATGTTTGATTTCTTTTGTTTTAAAGCCACAAAAATACGCTTTTTGCATCTATTACTTATAAGAAAACCCTTAAAAATCACTTTTTATTGAATTTTGATGAGATTTTTTGCTTGATAATGTTGCAGATTCAAAAATTATGTCTACCTTTGCACCGCAATCAGGGAAAGACACCTTGTGAATCGCTTCTTGACTGCTACATAACATGGGTAAGTCCCATACGGCCAGCTCCC
>ULYU01037088.1_pt1 | contig 67873 bp, 66 predicted proteins | sample 1962481 | NCBI WGS metagenome assembly ULYU01 (sample SAMEA4835872, study PRJEB28245) | human gut metagenome | biome: gut microbiome; material: fecal sample | place: Denmark | collected 2008 | reverse complement strand
CGCTAGAGGCGCACCGAAATTGCCGTCAATTGCAAAAATCTTCATCATTGGCAATACATACATCTACATACTGCATTAAATCACGCATGACAACTTGCGCTTGTTCTTTAGACCACATTTTTCCACGATAGTTTAAATCACAAATCACTTGAATATCATTTTCCTTACAATATTTCAAAGCACTTCTTACTGTATCCTCAACATATTTAGATACAGCTGGAGTTACGCCTGAAAAATAGAAAACATCACCTGGCTCTAAGATATTTTCCCAATGATATTCGCTTGGCTGAGATAGTGAAAAAGCACTAAATGCACGGTCATATACAACATTTGTCTTCGAATTTCGCTTCCTTTTTCAAAAAAATAGATTCCTAAACGATCGCCTCCACGAAGCATATACTCCGTATTTACACCATAATGACGAACTTCACTTAATGCAGACATTCCTACTGGATTGTTTGGTACTTTTGATACAAAAGCACATTTATCTTCATACATCGCTAAACTTACAGCTACATTGACCTCCGCGCCACCATAACTCGCCTCAAAACCATCGCTTTACATAATACGCAAGTTTTCAGGTGTTTTTAAACGAAGCATGATTTCTCCAAAAGTTACTACCTTCATAATATATATCCTCCATAAACGCTTTAATTATACCATTTTTTAATGTCTACTCATCCTTATTTTTTGTCTTTTCATGAAAGGGATTTCAAAAAATGCTTGTATTTTATTTTTAGCTATGCTATCATCCTACATGTAAATAACGGCTGTTACTGGTAATGTAGGCAAGACCAAGATATTTAAGTTGCATTTTTAATGCTCCTTTTATCTTGGTCTTTTTTATTGCCATCAGCCTAGAAAGAGGAGAATATGAATTATCAACAATTAGGAAATGATATCATCCAAAGCATTGGTGGTATCGACAACATCAAACAATTAACACATTGTGCAACTCGTTTAAGATTCGAATTTTATGACATGAATAAAGTCAACACCAAAAAAGTGGAATCTTTAAACGGCGTTATCAGCGTTGTAGAAAAAGGTGGTCAATACCAGGTCGTAATTGGCAATGAAGTACAATCCGTTTTTAGAGCCATTCAATCCCAAATGAAAGATGTTCCTTCTACTTCTCACGAAGAATCCGATGAAGAAAAAGGCAGTATTGTCAATCGTATTATCAGTGTAATTTCCACTACATTTACTCCTGTGATTCCAGCCCTAATCGGCGGTGGTATGATCAAAGCCGTATTATCTATTCTTGTTTTATTTAACTTAGTTAATGAAGCAAGTTCCACTTATGAAATCATCAACTTTATTTCCGATGCTCCATTCTATTTCATGCCTGTCCTTTTAGCGTATGGAGCTAGCCAAAAATTCAAAACAAGTCCAATCATGGCAATGACTATGGCATGTGCTCTTTTACACCCAACATGGTCAGGCTTAGTCGCTGCAGGAAGTCCATTAACATTCTTTGGAGCTCCTGTTGTATTAGTTGACTATGCATCAAGTGTAATTCCTATTATTTTAAGCGTGTGGATCATGTCTTACGTTGAAAAATTTGCCGAAAAATACTCACCATCTATTATCAAGTTTTTCTTAAAACCACTTTTAGTGATGTTTATCTCTGTACCAATCGCATTAATCATTGTTGGTCCATTAGGAAACTTATTAAACGATTTAGTACAATCTGGCGCTAACTATTTAAATGCACATGTAAGTTGGTTGATTCCAATGTTGATGGGAGCCTTCCAACCATTCTTAACACTAACAGGTACTGCATGGGCCATGACTCCAATTGCGACAAGTCAAATTTCTACACTTGGATATGAAATCGTAAATGGACCTGGTATGTTAGCAAGCAATATTGCACAAGGTGGTGCTACTTTGGCGGTTGTTTTAAAGGCAAAAGATGAAAACTTAAAATCTCTTGCATCTTCATCTGGATTTACAGCAGTTATGGGTATTACTGAACCATGTTTATATGGTGTCCTATTAAAATTAAAACGCCCATTTGTTGCTTCTATGATTGGTGGAGCTGCCGGAGGTATCTATGCAGGAATTACCGGCCTAGTTCGTTATGCCTTTGTTTCACCAGGATTAACTGCTATTCCAGCTTTCATTGGTAAAAACCCTATGAACGTAGTTCATGCCATTGTCACAATCATTATTTCTTTCGTTGTAGGTTTTGTCGCATCATGGATTCTAGGATTTAAAGAAGATTCACCACAAGAAGAAGTAGTAGCTACTGTTTCAAAAGATGAAATTGTCGCGCCTTGTGATGGAACTGTAAAACCACTATCCGAAGTAAATGACGATGTCTTCTCACAAGAAATCATGGGAAAAGGTATCGCAATCGAACCAAGCACAGGAAATTTATATGCTCCTTGTGATGGAACAATTACTGTATGTTTCCCAACAGGTCATGCGATTGGATTAAAATCAAAGAATGGAACAGAAATTTTAATGCACGTAGGTATTGATACTGTTAATCTACAAGGAAAATATTTCAGTCCTCAAATTCAAGTCAATGAAGAAGTTAAAAAGGGGCAGTTACTATTAACTTTTGATTTAGACAAAATCAAAGAAGAAGGTTATGACACAACCACTCCAATCATCATCACAAATTCAAAGAATTTCAATTCCCTTCAATTCGAAAATGATACAACCATTCAACATGGAAACAAATTGATTTCTTTAGACTAGGAGGTAAACCATGCACTATTCTAAATTAAAAGACTTCCCACAAAACTTTTTGTGGGGAGCATCTACCTCAGCTTATCAAGTTGAAGGTGCCATTGATGAAGATGGTAAAAGCCCATCTATCATTGATATGTATGAACATCCAAGTGATGTAGCTGATTTCTCTGTAGCTTCTGATCATTATCATAGATATAAAGAAGATATTGCCCTATTTGCAGAAATGGGATTAAAAGCTTATCGTTTCTCTATCGCATGGACTCGTATCTTACCAAATGGAACGGGTAAAGTGAATGAAAAAGGCATCGAATTCTACAATAATGTCATTGATGAATGTCTAAAATACAACATCGAACCTGTTGTTACAATGTATCACTTTGATTTACCATATTGCCTAGAAGAAAAGGGTGGTTGGTTAAACCGTGATACGATTGAAGCCTTTGTTGAATATGCCAAAGTATTATTTATCCACTATGGATCAAAAGTAAAGTACTGGTTAACGATCAACGAACAAAATACGATGATTCTACATCCTGGTGCAATTGGATTACCTAAAGGCGGAAAATTACCATCTAAAAAAGATTTGTATCAACAAAACCACCATATGATGCTTGCTCAGGCAAAAGTCATGAAACTCTTCCATAATATGGTTCCAGAAGGAAAAATCGGACCTGCACTAAATTTAACAGCTATGTATCCAGCTACTTGTAATCCAAATGATGCGATTGCCGCTCACAACTGGGAAGTACTTCGCTGTTGGAACTTTGTCGATGTTTGTGCATTTGGAAAATACCACCCTTTGGCATGGTCTTACCTAAAAGATCGTAATATCGCTCCAGAAATTCAAGATGGAGATTTTGAAACATTAAAAGGCGCAAATCCAGACTTTATCGCCATGAATTATTATTCAACCGCAACTATAGCTGCAAGTAAAGGAGACGCTTCCGATGTAGCTGCAAGAGCGGGTGACCAACAAATTATGCTAGGTGAACAAGGCGTATATCGACCTAGTGAGAACCCATACGTAGAGAAAACACAGTATGGATGGGTTGTTGATCCTGTTGGATTCCGATATACTTTAAGAAAGGTATATGAACGTTACCAACTTCCTATTCTGATTACAGAAAATGGAATTGGTGCCAATGACACATTAGAACCAGATGGATGTATTCATGACCAATATCGTATTGATTTTATTCAAAAACACCTTCACCAAATGCGCTTAGCCATTACAGATGGTGTCAAAATGCTTGGCTATTGTCCTTGGGCTGCCATTGATGTTGTTAGTACACATCAAGGCTATAAGAAAAGATACGGATTCATTTATGTCGATCGTGATGAATTTGATTTAAAAGAATTAAAACGATATAAAAAAGACAGTTTCTACTGGTACAAACAAGTAATTGAGGAAAACGGAAAGAATATCTAAGTAGATGAGGTGCTTCACATGATTATCGAAAAATTTTTAAACAACAATATGCTTCTAGTGAATGATAATCATGAGGAAATGATTGTGATGGGAAAGGGGCTGCGTTTTCACTATAAAGTAGGAGACGAAATTAGAGATGAAGATATAGAAAAAACATATGTTCTTCAAGATAGTACAAATAAAAATGGATATCTTCAAGTTTTAGAAAACGCACCCGACATCTATTTAGAAATTGTGCACCACATCATTGAAATGGCGCAACTTAAAATTTCTTCTCCATTCAACAAACAGATCTTTGTGACTTTGTTAGATCACTTGTTATATGCAGTAGAAAGATATGAAAAAGGTATTGTTCTACAAAATAGAATGTTGTGGGAAATCCAAAAATTTTATCCAAATGAATTTATGCTTGGTTTACAAGCTGTAGACTACATTAATGAAATACTAAACGTTAAACTTCCTGAAGCTGAAGCTGGAAATATTGCCTTTCACTTTGTGAATGCACAAATCAAATCCAACGATCTTTCAACAGAAAATGGTATGTTGCTGGTCAAAATGTTAAAAGATATTTTTCAAATCATTCAATTACATTATGGCTATACAATTGATGAGAATTCGCTGAACTATTCAAGATTTGTTGTTCACATGCAATTTTTCTTACAACGACTTTTAGAAGATAAAATGCTTGAAAATGAAAATGATGATATATATTATACATATATTATCAAGAATTCTTCTGCATTAGACTGCGTAGAACAAATCGAAAAATATATCGATAGGTTACTACATAAACAAATTACACGTGATGAAAAAATATATTTAATTGTGCATATTACGCGTATCACAACTCATTAAGTATCGCAATGGCGGTACTTTTTCTTTTAAATTATGTGGAATTATGGAATGTATAGCACTCTACTTGCAGAAGTGCTAATAAGGTGTATAATGTAATCAATTTCTTAAGGAGGAACACTCATGAACAAACAAAAGAAGCCTTTATACAGATATTACACAATTATATTAATTGTTATTATGGCTTTAAACTTTATCATATTCCCTATGTTTCAACAATCTAAGCTTGAAACAACCAATTACTCCGATTTCTTAAATAAAATTGAAGAAAAGAAGATTGATACCGTTCAAATTGAAGATCACAATATTTATTACACTTTAAAGAAAGATTCAACAGATAAAACCTATAAAACAGGTGTTATGAATGATTCAGATTTAGTCAATCGTTTGGATAAATCCGGAGCTAAATTTGGACAAGTCTATCAAGAACAAATGAATCCAATTCTATCGAGTCTAATTTCCTTTTTCTTACCATTAATCATTTTCTGGGCATTTGGATCATGGATGTTTAAGCGTATGCAAAAGAAAATGGGCGGAGATGATCAAATGTCATTTTCACAAGGCTCTGGTTTTGGTCTAGGCAATCTAGGAAAGAGCAATGCCAAAGTCTATGTTGGTGAACAAACGGGAAAAACATTCAATGATGTTGCGGGACAAGAAGAAGCGAAGGAAAACCTACAAGAAATTGTGGACTTTTTAAACAATCCAGCTAAATATAAAGAGATTGGTGCCAAAATGCCAAAAGGAGCCTTGTTAGTAGGTCCTCCTGGAACTGGTAAAACACTACTTGCCAAAGCCGTTGCAGGTGAGGCTGGCGTTCCATTCTTCTCAATTTCAGGTAGTGAATTTGTTGAAATGTTTGTCGGTAGAGGAGCTGCCAAAGTGCGTGACCTATTCAAACAAGCTCGTGAAAAAGCTCCATGTATTGTATTTATTGATGAAATTGATACCATTGGTAAAAAACGTGATGGTGCAGGCATGAATGGTAATGATGAGCGTGAACAAACATTAAACCAATTGCTTGCCGAAATGGATGGATTTGATGGTTCCAAAGGCGTTGTATTACTTGCCGCTACAAACCGTCCTGATTCACTAGATCCTGCTTTAACGCGTCCCGGTCGATTTGACAGAAGAATTCCAGTTGAACTTCCTGATCTTGCCGGTCGTGAAGCCATTCTTAAATTACATGCCAAAGACATCAAATGCTCAAGCAACATTGACTTTAACGTGATCGCTAGAGCTAGTGCAGGTGCTAGTGGTGCAGAACTTGCCAACATCATTAATGAAGGAGCTTTATTAGCGGTTCGTGACCATCGTAAAACCGTGGTTCAAAAAGACTTAGAAGAAGCCATTGAAATCGTTATTGCCGGTGAACAAAAGAAGGGTGCAGTGATTTCAAATCGAGAACGAATGATTGTTTCTTATCATGAAATAGGACATGCACTAGTGGCTGCTAAATGTAAAAACACGGCTCCCGTTCATAAAATCACAATTATTCCTCGTACAAAAGGGGCTTTGGGATATACTATGCAAGTAGAAGAAAACGAACAAAACCTATTATCAAAAGAAGAAGCTTTCCAAAAAATCATGGTGTATACAGGTGGTCGTTGTGCTGAAGAGTTGATTTTTAATTCCATCACAAGTGGTGCGAGCAACGACATTGAACAAGCCACAAAACTTGCCAGAGCCATGATTACACGACTCGGAATGTCGGATGAATTTGGTATGACAGCTTTAGAAACTGTAAACAACCAATATTTGGGTGGCGATACATCTTTAGCTTGTTCAAATGAAACAGCAACTAAGATTGATGAGGCAACCATCGCATTAATTAAAAAAGCGCATGATGAGGCTTATCAAATTCTAGAAGACAACAAGATGAAGTTACATGAACTTGCCAAATTCTTATATGAAAGAGAAACTATTACGGGTGAAGAATTTATGTATATCTTAAATAAGCCGGCTGAAATCCCAGCACAAACAAATAAAGATTAAGATGTGTGTAATGCACATCTTTTTTAAATATAATGTATTGCGAGTTTTTGCATTATATTATATTTCGTTTGATAAAAGTTTTATCAAATTGTATAATTTTAATATAATGTATTGCGAGTTTTGATATTACTTTACACTAGGAGGATTTATGGAAATTCAAAGAAATCTATATTTACAAAGATTGATTGCTTGTCAACATGACGGACAAATCAAAGTCATCACAGGCCTGAGAAGATGCGGAAAATCGTTTCTACTTTTCCATCTTTTTAAAAATTATCTATTAAAAAACGGCATTGATAACCAACAAATTATCACTTTTGAATTGGATCAGATGAAAGACATTCAATATCGAAACCCCATTGAACTTTCAAAGAAAATCCATAGTATTGTTGACAATACGACACAACAATATTATCTATTCATTGATGAAGTACAAATGTCCGATGAAGTAAATAATCCTTATAATCCAAAAGGAAAAAAAATTTCTTTCTATGATATGTTAAATGACTTAAAAGAACTATCAAATTTGGATATTTATGTAACTGGCAGCAATTCTAAAATGCTTTCTAATGATATCTTAACGGAGTTTAGAGGTCGTAGTGATGAAATAAAAATTCATCCTTTCTCCTTTTCAGAATATTATTCATTTGTTGGTGGAGATAAAGAGGAGGCATTTGATAATTATTCGTTTTATGGTGGAATGCCTTTTCTACTCACAAAACAAGACGAAACCTCCAAGATTGAATATCTAGAAAACTTATTTAAAGAAGTGTATATTCGAGATATTGTAGAACGCAAACATATTGAAAGAGAAGATATTTTAGGTTCTATTATTGATTTATTATGCTCGTCTGTAGGTTCTTTAACAAATCCATCTAAAATCACTAAAGCTATCAATTCCAAACAACAACGCAGCGGAAAAGATATTGTTTATCTTCCCACAATTAATAAATATATTAATTTTTTAGAAGATTCTTTTCTTTTTAAAGAGGCTTTGCGGTTTGATGTAAAAGGAAAATCTTATTTAGATTTCCCAAAAAAATACTATTGCGAAGATATAGGATTGCGGAATGCAAGAACCGGCTTTCGACAAATTGAAATGCCGCACATTATGGAAAATATCTTATACAATGAATTAATCATTCGTGGATTTAAAATCGACGTGGGCGTGGTCTACGAAAACATTAAAACGGAAAAAGGAAACTATCGAAAAGTAGCTAGAGAAATCGACTTTATTATTCAAAAAGGAATGAAAAAATATTATATTCAATCCGCTTATGCAATGGAAAATGAAGAAAAAGTATATTCTGAATCACGTTCACTAAACATTACTGGAGATAGTTTTCCAAAAATTATTGTCAGAAGAGATATTCGTAAACGTTTTTATGATGAAAATGGAATTTTAAACATTGGCCTAATTGATTTTTTATTATCAGACAATGTTCTTTAATATAATGTATTGCAAGTTTTGATATTATGTTATAGCAAATGCAGGGTTGAAAGCCCTGCATTTTTAATATTCTTCTTTTAAAAGAAAATCTATTAATCTACAATCGTGTGGTTGATAAAGTGAAAATAGTATATCCGTTTTATGAATCTGTTATAATTAAAAAGCCAAAGAAAGTTAATGTCTAAGCAGTCATTGGGAACTTTGTTTGGCACATCCTCACCGTATGCCTACTAGACATGTTGAGGATGTTTTTTAATGTCTAATTCACTCTTTCATCCTTTTTACATTGTTTTAAAGCATTGATTAACTTTGTTTCATCCAAAGGCTTAGCCAAATGCATATTCATACCTGCTATCTTGCTATTCATTATGTCTTCTACAAATGCATTGGCACTCATCGCAATGATTGGAATTGTCTTTGCATCCAATCGTTTTAATGCACGAATCTTTCTTGTCGCATCTAAACCATTTATTTTTGGCATCATGATATCCATAAGAATAAAATCAAATTTATTTTCTTCACTCTTTTCAAATAAATCTATTACTTCTTGACCATCTTTTGCACATACAACCCGAATACCATTACGTTCTAACATATATTCAACGATTTCCATATTCAAATCGTTATCTTCTGCCACAAGCACACATAAACCTTCTAACGATATTTGTTGATGCCTATTATTTTTGTTTTCAATTGGCTTTCCCAACTTAAAAGGAATCTGAATCGAAACCGTAGTTCCAACACCCTTTTCACTTTCCAATTGAATATTTCCATGCATATACTCCACAAGCTTTTTGGCAATAGGCAAGCCAAGACCTGTACCTTGATATGTGGATCTACTAGAACTATCTTCTTGCGCAAATAAATCAAAGGCATGTTTAATAAAATCTTGACTCATTCCGATACCAGTATCTTTACATCTAAATTCTAAAAGCGATGTCGACTCATCTAAACATTTCTCGTTCATCCATACATGGATTTCTCCATTTTCCGGTGTAAACTTAACGGCATTTTGTACAACTATCAATAGTATTCGTGAAAGATATATTGGATATCCTCTAAACCTTGAATGACTCAATTGACCTTCATACCAATCCAAAATATATTGAATATTCTTTTCTTGTGCCAATTGTTGTCCATCAACATTAATGCTTTCCAATAATTTAGTAACATCAAAATCAACTTCTTCCTCTGTAAAATGATCACTTTCTAAATCATTCATATCCAAAACATCATTGACCAAAGAAATCAAATAATTTAACGACCGATGAATCTTATTTCTTGTGATTTTCTGCAGCTCTAAATCCTTTGGATTTTGATCTGCCATATGAAGCATACCCGCAATACCATTTAATGGCGTACGCATATCATGAGACATACTCTGTAAGAATCGCGTTTTTATTTTTGCCTCTCGCTTTGCCTGTTCTGCTTCAAAGAATAAATTTAATTCTTTACGCTTTGTCTCACTAATTGAACGAATTGTCGCAATGGCTTGAATCGCTTTTCCATTCGCATTTCTTTTGGAAACAATAATACGCAATTTATGCCAATTGCCATCCACCATTCGATATTCAGCCAAAACATCTTCTTCTTTTTCAAGTCGTGAAGTTAATGTTTCTATATTCGCAAATTGATGGATAATATTTCGATATTCCGGTGCAACCTCTTGTTCACATACGTCAAACATTTTTTCAGATGCACACCCCGTTTTAGGAATTATGTCACTTCCTGAAATTCTTTCATATGTATCTGTTTCAAAATCAACTTTATAAATTGAACTATAACTTTTCGCAATTGTAGAAATCGTTTCATTACTCCTCTTTATTTCCTCTAAAGCATTCTGCAACCTTTTCTGCGTCGCTTTTTCTTTTTTGATAATATCATCAATATAACGAAAACCCAATAATGCGTGACACGACTCTTCATCTTCACTTACCTTAACAACTTTCGTTTCAAAATATTGTTGATTCTGCGCATTTGGATAACAACGATAATTCTGCGTAAGACTCACTTGTGTTTTCAACAAAGATTTTAAATTATCACGAGAAAACCACCATAAAAACTCAGGCTGCTCCTCCTTAGGAATATAACGCATCGCATATTGATAAGCATATTCATAAAAATCTTTATACCCTGAATAACTTCTTATTAATTCACTCGCATTAGTTTCATCCTGAATATGAACAGGTTCAAATTTACCACTGTTAACTTCCAAATAATAAATAGCCGTAAAGTCAGAACTTAGACTTTCTAGAATTTGTTTTTCTTCTTCTAACCGGTCATTTCGTTCTTTTTCCTGTTGGATAATATCATTCACTAGTTTAAAGCCCAAAACAAAATCATCTGTCTCATTTGAAATCTGCGCAAAACAAGTCTGGAAATAATCTATTTTTCCATTAAATTTTCTTTGAAAAACAACCGTATATACTTTTTCTGTCTTGATTCGTTCACGAACGACACGATAATTCACATTTCTTAAAAAATCTTCTCGATCTTCTTCACAAACATATTCTGAAGCATATTTCTCCATGCTCTTTTGATAATTATTTTCTTTGGCAAACTTTTCAATTGCTTCTTGAGCAATATGATCCCCTTTTTTTGTTTGTTGATACAACTCAACCGTTAAATCATGATTGATTACCCATACCGTGACATATTCATGACTCAAACCAGAAATAAAACGTTGTTGAAGAAGGTTTTTTTCCTTATGCTTATGAATATCAATAAGAAATCCACAAACACTTACTATCTTTCCTTTTTCATTTAAAACAGGCTTTCCAATGGCACGATACCAACGATATTGTTTGTCTTTATTCTGAAGACGATACTCTACCTCATATGTTGCGGTTGAATCCCTCGTATCATGAATGTTTTTAAACTCTTCTTTAACAACATCAATATCTTGAGGATGCATATGATTCCAAAGCATAGAACACGAAATATGCGTCTCACCTTTAAATCCATAAAGCATCTCAGATAGACTCTCACTACCTATAAACTCTACTGGCCTTTCATTATTATCAAACAAAACACGATAACGAGCCTCACCTAATTCTCCATATAGCGCATCTTCACTATCTTCGTTTGTATATACCCATATAGAAGTATTCTCATCATTATCTGAATACCGATCAATTTTCAGACGAATCAAGGTACCATTCTTTTTACGATACGTAACATTCACCTGATTACCAGAAGCTAAAATATTATATACATAATCATAGTCCAAGACTCGATCAATCACTTCTTGATAATCACAAGCAACATAATGATCACGATACAATTGCATCGCATCTGAATAGGAACCTTTTGTGTCTTTGGCAAAAGCTCGAAATGCTTCTGGAGCTAAAATATCACGAAAAGTATCTGTACTTCGATCTAAAATATAAACCGCTGCATATTTAGGGGCTATTAATCGCAAAAAATTTTCGGCATCTCTTTTTTCTTGAAGAAGTTGATTCATAGTATGACCTCCTCATATTGACATTTTCATTATAAATGACTATTTAATTTTTTCCTATTTTAAAATCAAAAATCTAGCAAAAAAAGGAAGCTTCACGCTTCCTAATCGCACAACTCATATAAATCTAAAACCAATTGTTCTGTCTTATCCCAGCCTAGACAAGGATCTGTGATTGATTTTCCATACACATTACCATCTGTTGGCTGATTTCCATCCTCTAAATAACTCTCAATCATTAAGCCCTTCACTAGCTTTTTGATATCTTCCGATTTACTTCTAGAATGCATTACATCCTTGGCAATACGAATCTGCTCTAAATATTGTTTATTTGAATTCGAGTGATTACAATCCACAATACATGCCGGATTCTTTAAATCTGACTTTTCATATAAGTGAATCAATTCCATTAAATCTTCATAGTGATAATTCGCATGTGCATGATTAAACTTATCCACATATCCCCTTAAAATCGCATGAGCCAATGGATTTCCATCTGTCTGTACTTCCCAGCCACGATAAACAAATCTTTGATCGGCTTGAGCCGCTACAATCGAATTCATCATAACTGTTAGATCTCCACCAGTAGGATTTTTCATTCCCGCTGGAATTCCTACACCACTCGCCACAATACGATGTTGTTGATTTTCAACGCTTCTTGCACCGATGGCTACATATCCTAATAAATCCGATAAATACGCATGATTTTCTGGATACAACATCTCTTCTGCACAAGTAAAACCAGTTTGTGTTACAACCTCTGTATGCAGTTTACGAATCGCAATGATTCCCTTCAACATATCCTCTTTCGAATGAGGATCTGGCTGATGCAACATCCCCTTATATCCAACACCCTTTGTACGAGGTTTATTTGTGTAGACACGTGGAATCATAAAAATCTTATCTTTAACTTTTTCTTGTAATACAGCCAAACGATTCATATAGTCTAAAACCGCATCTTCACGATCCGCACTACAAGGACCAATAATTAAAATTAAACGATCATCTTTTCCAGTAAAAATATCTTCAATTTCCTGATCTCTTTGTTTCTTAATTTTTTGCACCTTATAAGGCAAAGGAAATTCCTTTTTCAAATCTTCTGGAGTTGGTAACTCCTGTATCTTCTTCATATCCATATTCAACATCCCTCTTTAAATTACCCTTTGACAATATCATATTCTCGCATGTTTTTCAAAATCAGATACGATTTAATTGATATTCCAAGATGTAATCATCCATGATGAAGCCATTTCCTATATCTGTCTGTACAGAATCAATCCATTGAAAACCAAACTTCTCATATACAGCTAGACTATGCTTATTATATTTGTTGCAAGTCAAATAAATAGATGAGTAACAATACTTTTCTGCCTGTTTCTTTACATATTCAAACATTTTAGATGCATAGTGCTTTCCTCTAGCCAAATCCTTTAAATACAGTTTAGACAAGAATAAACGATCCGGCTGATTCTGCAAACCAATATATCCAACTAGCTCATCCCCTTCATATACCTTATGATAATGATACTGCTGATGTTTGACTTGGTCTTGCATGGCATCAAAACTTTGAAACTGTTCTACCATATAATCAATCTGTGCTTCTGAAATGATTCCAGGAAAAAATTCATGCCAAATCTTTTCGGCAAGAATAGCTACTTCTTTTAAATCCTTTTCATTCTTACACTCTACAATATTAATACTTTTCATAATGCACCTTTGAAGAATCAAACTTATCTTTTACAACCTCTTCTTGATCAATATATCCAAATGAAATCATCCACATTGGAACAATTCCTTTTGGTAATTTAAAATACTGGTTTAAAGCCAAATAACGATCTTCATTCGGATACACACCCAGCCAGCATGAACCAATACCCAAACTTTTCGCTTCCACCAACATATTCTCTGTAGCCGCTGCCAAGTCTTGTTGACAATAATCCAAACTATCATTCTTATTTTTATCCGCACAAACCACGATTCCCATAGCTGCATCTTTTAGAAAAGATGCATAGGGTGTCATTTGACTTAAATCCTTTAATGTATCTTTATTCTCAACGACAATAAACTGCCAAGGCTGACTATTTCTAGCACTAGGAGCACTAAATGCTGCCTTTAAAATTAAATCAATCTCTTCTTTTTTTAAAGATTCCTGTTTATATTTTCTTACACTTGTACGATTAAAAATTGCATCCATACTCTTTACTCCTTTTTTCTGTATTATATCACCATTTTGAAAATTCGCTTTCATTATATAATGACTATTCTTTTCTTTGTGTTACAATACAAGCAGGAGGAATTTAACCATGTTAAAATTTGAACCATTCTATCAAGAATACGAAAGAACATTAGATGCCTTCTCATTGGCATTCTCAACCATTTATTTTGAACAAATGACAATTGCACCAAAGAAAGGAATTCCTTATTCAAATGAAATGTTGTCTAGACTATCTAAACAAGCATTCATCATTGAAAATGATCCAGAAACAATCAAAAAGATCAAGGAATACGCAAAAACATTGCCAGAAGGAAGTTTAGAAAAGAAAGAAGTCGATTATCGTCTTGAAGCATTAGCTCAATCTGAAAACATTCCTAGTGATGTATATGCGAACTATGTCAAAGTCAAAGCCGATAGTGAACTTGCTTGGCATGAAGCTAAAGAAGCAGATAACTATGAACATTTCAAACCGCATTTACAAGCCATCATGAAAGAGACTTTGCACCTTTTAGAATATGATCCTAAATTCAATGGAAATAATGCGTATGATGTATTATTGGATCGTTATGAAAAGGGAATGACACAAGAAAAATATGATGCATTCTTTAATAATGTGAAAGAAAAATTAGTTCCATTGATTCATGAAATTCAAAACAAGCCACAAATCAATGATGACTTACTTCATGAAACATATGATTTGGATCGCCAAGAAAAATTTATGGAAGTAATCTGTGATTTCATGAAAGTTGATTTCGGTAAAGTATACCTTTCAACCACAGAACACCCATTCACTGATTTCTTCTCAAGCAACGACGCTCGTATCACAACACACTATTATCCAGACCAATTTTTGAGCGCTATCCTTTCAACTGTACACGAATATGGACATGCTCTTTATGGACTACAAATGGATCCTGCATTTGAAGGAACCATGCTAACGCAAGCTGTTGGTTCGGCTGCACACGAATCGCAATCTCGTTTCTTAGAAAACCACGTTGGTAGAAGTCACGCTTTCTGGCAAGCAAACTATAATCAATTAGTAAATTTATTCCCAGAATTTAAAGATGTGTCTGTTGACGAGTTAGTAAACATGATCAATAAAACAGAATGTGCTTTGATTCGTACAGAAGCCGATGAATTGACATACCCATTACACATCATGGTTCGTTATGAAATCGAAAAAGAAATTGCGAAAGGCAATGTAGATTATGATAAGTTACCAGAACTATGGGCTGATAAATACGAAGAATATTTAGGTGTTCGTCCTACAAACTATAAAGAAGGTATCTTACAAGATATGCACTGGTCTACAGGATACTTAGGATACTTCCCAACATACGCATTGGGTAGTGCGTATGCTGCACAATTGTATGCAACAATGGAAAAACAATTTGATGTAAAAGAAGCCCTACTAACAAATCATTTTGAAAAGATTACAAACTGGTTAAAAGAAAATGTACACCATTATGCTGCAAGTAAATCGATGGCTGAAATCGTAGAAGAAGTAAGTGGTGAACCATTCAATCCAGACTATTACACAGATTATTTAATCAAAAAATACAAGAAATTATACAATCTAGACTAAGAAGAAGTGAGTAACATCACTTCTTTTCTTATTGACAAGAATGGTTAGAAATGAATCATTCTGAATTTTTAAGAAAAAAAGCAGCTAACCTATTTTCACAGACTAACTACTCATATTTAGTACCTTATTCAAATTTATTCTACAAATCCGACAGTGAAATTCTATCGTATGCGCCATTTTTCTTATCTTCCGGATGTGGCTCCAATCCAATAATCGTGATATCTTTCTGATCCGGTCCGTAAACCCAATACATTCTCATTGCACCACTTGTTTTATTTTCCAAATAAGATTGCCACACTTTCATTCCGTAACGTCTAGATAAAGGCTCTATTTCATGGGTTTGAAGACTCGGATAAAATGGATCCGCCGACAACAACTTTAAAGCTTTCCCCCATTTTTTATAGAGTTGCTCTTCCTTCTTTTTGATCTTACCAGAACGATATTTTTGTTGCAAATCTTGCCAAAGTTCCTGCATTTCAGGAATTCCCATTCGTATATTAAAATTCATTTATTATTCCTTTGAAAAATCCGACAAATCAATAGCCGTGGAAACATCTCCACACTTAAAATTACTTACCGCGCGATCCATATCTGCCAATGTTCTAGCTGAAATGCTCTTTGGCACTGATAATTCCCGAGGTTCAAGAATTATACAACCATTTCCATATTCTTTCACATTGTAGTAATGATAAGTAGCTCCTCTAAGAGTAATTCTTTTTTTGTTATCCAAATGTGCAACATAATCCTTTATTGTTTCCATTATCAACACCTCCAATACAAATCTAAACGTGGGAATTCCCACTCCCTATCATTATAATAATTTTTTCTTTATTCTTTGTCAATCTAATTTTTCTTGTTCACTATCATCAGGAAGGGGGATATGCACAACAAGAAAAACAAATTCTTTATTGATTAGAATGGTTAGATTGGTTAGTATATGGGTAAAAAGGAGCTATTTTATGATATTTCAAGAAGATTTTGAACAAATGCGTTCTTTAGAACAAGACTTAACTTTTCTTTCTGCTAAGACTGAATTTGATGAATCAAACATCCCATTTAAAGAAAAGAACTTAGGCATTCAAAATCAAGATGGTATATACACGAATTTAGGACTACTTTTATCAGACCAGTGTAAACACACTATTAAGGTTGCAGTTTTTAATGGAGAAAAACAAAATATATTTTAAGATCGAAATGAATTTACCGGTTCATTATTCAAACAAATGCACGAAGTATATTCTTATATTGATTTTAGAAATCAAAAACATTCCAACTTTTCAGGATTGAAAAGAATCGATAAAAGAGATTATCCAGAAGTAGCTATAAGAGAAGCTTTGTTGAACCTAATTGTTCATCGTGAATATTCATATAGTGCAAGTTCCTTCATTCGTATGTATACAGACCGGATTGAATTCACTTCCATTGGAGGCTTATTAAAAGGAATCACTTTAGAAGACATTCAGCTTGGTATTTCTGTTTGTCGAAACCCAAAACTCGCAAATATCTTTTATCGGTTAGAACTCATTGAAGCTTATGGTACTGGCATTCAAAAGATTCTTGATTCGTATTCAGAATCTGAATTCAAGCCTCAATTTGTGACAACAGAAAATGCCTTTAAAATTATTCTTCCAAATCTAAATTATCAAAAAAAGAGTATTAAAATTAGGGAAGATATCGTTGTATATGATTGTCCTGAAAACAAAATATTAGAGTTTGCGAAAACACATACCCAATTCACTCGTAAAGATATTCAAGATACCTTCAATCTTTCTCAAACAACTTGTGGGCGCATTTTAAACAGAATGAAAGAAGAAGGTCAAATCTCTCAACATGGTAAAGGTAAAAATACATTCTATATACTAAATGAAAAGAAGTGATTCCTCACTTCTCTTTATTTATAGTCAAATAAACCATCATTCTTTTCTTCCATAGCCTTGATGATATGATATACAAATTCATTATAAGGCGTTGGAATATTTAATTCTTTTCCCATCTTTATTATCGCCCCCGAAAACATATCAATTTCGGTATGCCTTTTGGCATCCAAATCCTGTAGTGTAGAATACCTGGCTGTTTTAGGCACTGCACTACCACATGTAGCACTTGGATCAGCCTTTGACATATCTATGCCTTTCGCATTGGCTATGGCTTCTAATTCTTCTTTTAATCCAGACTGTATAGCTTTCACATGATCACTATCCGAGTAACATCCAACTCCAGCGCCAAGAATAGCTTGGGGTAGGTTTTTCGTTACATTTAAACGAAACTTACTCCATATTTCTTCCTGAATATATGAAGTCATTCGATAATGTAAATCACTTTGACTCAACAATTCCTCGATTTCCTTATTTTTTTCGAGCACAATTCCAATCGTTGTTTCTGGATCAAATACATATCCTAAGCCTTCTTTATGACTTGCAACTTTAATCAATGAATACACCATATGCTGCATACCAATCTGATTTCCAATAATTTGTTCACTATCCACACCATTCATTAAAGACATGACTAAAGTATGTTCATCTACAATTTGTTGAATATCTTCTAAAGCATCTGGCAACGCATTGTATTTTAAACATACAATAAGAAGATCTACTCCATGTGCTTCTTCAGGCGTTAATACTTCAGGATGATAACTGATATTGTTGATTAAACAACCATTCTTTTTTAATCTCTCATTTCGCTCATCTTTTGCGATGACACTTAATTGTATATCGCACTTTGATAAACCGTAGATACAATAAGAACCTACGGCTCCAGCACCTAATATTGCCACGGATTTAATTGTCATATTTTTCACCCTTTTCTTTTAAATGAACATGGTACTTTTCTTTTACATAAATCCCCAACAAGATTCCAACTACATATAGAGAAATATCCCCTAAATCAAATACGCCTCTATGAAAGATCAACTGCATAAATTCACACAGAAAACCGATGAATACAGAAACAATGAAGTTTTCTTTGTTTGATGAAATAAATAGTCCATTCACCCATGGCATAAACATAAAGTATCCAATATTAAATGCGAATACGATCCACTCTGTCCAAGAACCATAATAGATTTCTCTAAGACACGCAAATGGATTCAACTGAATAATAGTGATACCTTGATCATAGCGAATCAATAGGGCAATAATCAAAAATAAATAATATACAAAGAAGAACATGGCTCGATGTTTTACATTCCAATTTTTCGTAAAAAACATCAACGCATCATATATAACGACCAATTCAATGCACCATACAACAAATTGAATTGGATACCATCCCATGCCAAAAATTTCCATTAAAACAGCTGTGACGTAGTAATGAATGAACAAGGATAAAACTAAACTTAAAATCAAGTATCTCCAATTTTTCATTTTAAAGTCCCCTTATTTTCCTCTTATTATGACACACTAAACTTTAAAATTCATTAAAAATCTAAAATTGAAGCATCCCAACCCATATCACGATAGCCTTGTTTGCACCGTTCCATATATGAATCGCTTGGTTTACATATTGGAAAACGATCATACATTTGGTAGATAAAGCCCGTGATTGTTTCATTGTTTTCTAATAATACCTTTTCCTCAAAACAATCATATAAGTATGGATAGTCTTCATATTCATCTAAACTCTTCTTATCATTTTCACTCACATCCCATACGGCAACTCGTACAAACTCTCCTTTTTTCTTATCTACCGTTAGATAAGCTCGTCCAGGATTTCCACGATATGTAAGTGTATAGTTTTCAAGTCTTGCCAAAGATACAAACTTCGCATCTTTACATCGTTGCTTCATTTCTTCTTTGTTTAAATTACTTCCATATGCGATATAATACATATTTCCCCCCCTAAAGAAAATAGGATGACGAATCATCCTATAGTTTACTTTCAATATTTTGCATCAACATTGCCTCAGGCATATATCCTGAGAATGCTGCAGTTTGTTGTCCTTTTTTGAATAGAATCATTGTTGGAACAGACATAATACCAAATCTTTGAGCTAAATCTGGACTTTCATCCACATCCACCTTTACAATTTTCACTTTTCCATCTAATTTATTTGCGACTGATTCAAGTACAGGTGTCAACATTTTACATGGTCCACACCAAGTTGCGAAGAAGTCGACTAAAACTGCATCTTCATTCATTAATGCGTTAAATTCTTCTGTATTTACAATTTTCATACAAGGTTCCTCCTTATCTGATTCCATTCTATAACAAGCCTTTACGTAAGTCCATTTCTTTGCCCGCAAGCAGGGCATCGATTGCTTTTCCAATGCCATTATTCATATTTGTGTCCGTAACGACAGTGGCAGCATACTTAGCTTCGTCCATCGCATTCCCCATAGCTACACCAATACCTACTTGTTGAAGCATCTTCAAATCGTTTTGTGCATCACCAAAAGCCATGACCTCATTCATACTAATGCCTAATTTATCACAAATCTTCCACAATGCACTTGCCTTACTTACGTGTTTTGGCATAATTTCAAGCCAATCCGGACCAACCAATAACACATCATAATCACTAAGTGCCGCTTTGATTCCATCAAAATTCTTTTCAAAGAATTTTGGCGTATGCACCATAATCACTTTATTGATATCTTGTGTTAAGCGAATTTCTTCAAAAGGTAAATCAATAAAATTACGATTCTCTCTACCATCCTTCAAGCCATAATCATCAGGCTCACCCAAAATGGCATTCTTAACTTTTTTCTTTACACGATTCAATGAAGATATGTAACTATAAAAGTCATATCCACATTGAAAAATTCCCTCAACGCCAAATTCCTTACATACTTTCTGTATTTTAATTCCATCTTCTGGTGTTAAAACATCATCCAAATCATATTCTTTATTTTCAAAATCATATACGACTTGTCCATTCACTAATGCCAAAAAATGATTTCCATCTTCTAATCTCAATGGTTCATATACAAATTTACATCCATTTTTATCTCGACCCGACGCAATCACAATGTGCATGCCTTGTTCCATTGCTCTTTGAATCGAATCCACCGTTCTTGGATCCATTCGTTTTGAATCATCTAAAAGTAGAGTTCCATCTAAATCAAACGCCAAACATTTTATAGTCATATTACTTATCCAATTCTTCTTGATATGAGAACAATTTTGTACAATATTCTCCATTAAAACATGCCAAACATAATCCAACACCATGCGTGGCTTCTTTCATTTCTTCTTCCGTCATAAAGCGCAAACTATCCGCACAAATATATTCACGAAGTTCTTCTACACTCATACGAGCACCAATCAATTGATCTTTTGTAGAAGTATCTACACCATAGAAACATGGACTTGTGATTACAGGACTTGCGATACGAACATGAACTTGGGTAGCCCCTGCATCTTTTAATAATTGAACAATTCTTCTTGAAGTCGTACCACGCACAATCGAATCATCAATCATAACAATTGATTTTCCTTTAACTACACTAGATACCGGACTTAGTTTTAATCGAACACTACGATCCCGCATTGCCTGTGTAGGCTGAATAAATGTACGCCCTACATATCTATTTTTTACTAAACCTGTTTCAAATGGAATACCCGCCTCTTCTGCATAACCAATGGCAGCCGATAAAGATGAGTCTGGTACACCAATAACGATGTCAGCCTTTAAATCTTTATCTTCTCTAGCCAAAATAGATCCTGTGGTCTTACGGAAAGCATGTACGTTAATACCTTCTACCACACTATCTGGTCTTGCGAAGTAAATATATTCCATAGCACACATGTGATGATCTGTGTCTGTTGAATAAAATTCATGTTTTACAATGCCCTTATGGAATTCAACGATTTCTCCTGGTTTCAAATCCACACTTTCATAGATTCCCATAACTTCAAAAGCACATGTTTCACTACTGATCACATAGCCATCTTTACTTTTTGCATAACTTAAAGGTCTTAATCCATGACGATCACGAACCGCATAAATAGTATCCTCATTCATAACTAAGAAAGAAAATGCCCCTTCAATACGATTTGCGGTTTTCATAACACGCTCTTTCAAAGTGCCCTTTTGTTTTTGAATCAAATGAAGAATAATTTCACTATCACTTGTTCCTTGAAAAATCGCGCCTTCATTTTCAAGTTCAATACGAAGCTCTTTTTCATTTACAATCTGCCCATTATGAACGATAGCTAAACTTCCATTATGTCCCTTTGATACAATTGGCTGAATATTTTCATTTTCCTGACCACCAGCTGTACTATAACGAACATGCCCAACAGCCAATCTTCCGACCATAGAATCTAATTTTTCTTTTTGGAAAACATCTACCGTCAACCCTTTACCTTTTTGTAAAGTAATATTCTCACCATCCGAAACGGCAATACCACTTGCTTCCTGCCCTCTATGTTGCAAGGAATGCAAACCATAATACGTAATACTTGCTGCATTATCTACGCGATATGCACCAAACACACCACACTCTTCATGAATTTCATCAAACATAACTGATCTCCTTTGCCACAACATTATATCATGCATATAAGAAAAAATGGACGACTTTTCATCATCCATTCATTTCTTTTAAACATTCTTTTCGACTTAGATATAAAACACCTATTTTATACACACTTGCCATTGTTGGAATTCCTAGAAACATACCTGGAATACCGGCTAAAGATCCAAAAATCACAACAGTCATCATGACATAGATTCCTGGTAATCCTACTGAATTTCCAACAACATGTGGATAAATCACATTACTTTCGATTTGTTGAAGAATACATAAATATAATAAGAACCAAAGTGACATAATAGGACTTACAGTAAATACCATAAACATACCAATCGCCCCACCAATATAAGCTCCAATCATCGGAATAATATTAATGACACCAACTAATGTTCCAATCATTGCCGGATATGGCATACGCAATATAATCATACCCAATGTGCATAGTGTTCCAAGAATCGTTGCCTCAATGCATTGTCCACCAATAAAAGCACTAAATGTTTGATTAATAATATGCAAGCATTTATCCATTCTACGCTTCACAGTTTCACTTAGATATAGCTTTGTTAAACGATGATACAATTGAACAAATCTTTCTTTTTCTAATAAAACATAGATTGCGAAGATAAACATCAACACAAAGTTAAATACACTATTCACAATAACGGTTACCACATTAAATGTCGTACCCACTACATTGGTAACACCAGTTGAAAGAACATTAATACCGGATTGAATCAAATTTTTCCAATCAATATCCAAATTACCAATAGAATCTGCCAGCTGTGGATTGTTCTCAAATAGATTCACAAGGAATTTCTGTGCATTCTCAAAATATTTTGGCAATACCTGTACAATCACACCAATGGCTTCGCTTAATGATGGAACAACGAGTGTAATTAAGAAATACACAAAAAGAAAAATTAAAATCAAAGAAAGAAGTAAACTCGTTGCGCGCTTTCCTTTCTTCATAAAATCCAAACGCTTTTCAATTTTGGCCATAACTAAGTTGATCACAAATGCCATCATAGCTCCAAACACTAAGACTCTACATGCATTCCATAATAGAGATACCATAGAAATCAATGTATCCAATTTAATCAATCCAATAATAATGATTGTGATTCCAAATATATATATCCATAAATTTCTTTTCTTCATAAGCACCTCACTCCCTTATTCTAATACATACGCGTATACTTTTTAAATAATTTGTCATTTCTTTCTTCCGTACCATCACAGTTTAAAGATGAAAAAACAGGTACTTCTACATTGTGTTCGATCAAATATTTTGCACATGCCACATTGATGCATTGTGCAATGAAAGAATTGGCCATACTTGATGTTGGACAAAGCTTGGCATCCAAACCATCCATAGATAAAGCACAATCTCCAACTTCTCCACAATTATCAATGACAATATCTGCAATTTGGTACAAATTCTTTCCACAAGAATGACGAGAAGATTGAGCAGTTGTATGTTTCATACTTGTGATGGCAACCACATGTGCACCACGACTTTTAGCTTCAAGTGCCAATTCAATTGGATAGGCATTACGACCCGAATTGGATGCGATCAAAACGACATCACCACAAGATACTCCATACAAATCCACTAAAATTTTGGCATAACCACTAAGTCTTTCAATATGTGAACTCTTGGTCGGATGCTCCGTCATCGTAAGTTCACTTGTCAAAATGGGAACCACAAAAGCTAAGCCACCTGCACGAGCATACATCTCTTCAGCCATTGTATGAGAGTGTCCACTTCCACTCACAAAAAACTTATTTCCATCCATAAACGCTTGGGCCATTAAATGACCGGTTTGTTCTAATTTTTCAGATTGTGTTTCCTGTATCTTTTTAATGATATCAAGACCCACTTCAAATACTTCTTTCATATTATTATTTCTCCTTGATATGCATATTTCTTTACATTCATTATACAACAAGAAGAAAAATAAAAAACAGCCATTAAGGCTGTATATTGTTTAAGTGGTGCCGACTATAGGAATTGAACCCACAACCTACTGATTACAAGTCAGTTGCTCTACCAATTGAGCTAAGTCGGCATAATTTATATGGTGCAGAGAAAGGGATTTGAACCCTCACGCGATCTCTCGCACTGCCGCCTGAAGACAGCGTGTCTGCCATTTCACCATCTCTGCGACTGAGTGTATTATACTAAAAATTCAAACTGTACGCAACCAAAAAATGTGACCTTTTTAACAGTCACATTTCGCATATATATCAATTAGATTCAATAAGATTTCCACATTCTTTTCCATCGACTGAATGGGAACATATTCAAAACGTCCATGCGCATTCTCATATCCCGCTGATAAGTTAGGACAAGGAAGTCCTCTATGAGATAAGGCTGAGCCATCGGTTCCTCCTCTAAATGGTTCTGTTTGAGGGGTTAATCCTACACTTTCAATGGCTTGTTTCAAATATGGAATCATAAATGGTACTTGATTGATCACTTCTTTTAAATTTCGATATTGAATTCTTTGTGTAATATTTACAGTACCTTGTCCATACTCTTCATTTAACATATCCACAATCATCTTTAATGTATTGTTTCGAATATCAAACTGTAAACTATCATGATCACGAACATTGATTTCAATCTTGGCATATTCACAATCTCCATTAAAACTCACCACATGGTAAAAGCCTTCTCTTCCTTGGGTATATTGTGGTTTTTCTAATGCCGGTAATTTATTTAAGAATGCATTTCCAATATCCACCGCATTTTTCATAATGCCCTTAGCGGTAGCTGTATGTACTGAAATACCATGAATCTCAATCGTTGAAAGACTCGCATTAAATGTTTCGTCCATATAATAGCCCAAATGATCTCCATCTAGCGTATATGCGATGGGTGATTTAAAGCGTTCTAAATCTAAATCTTTAGCAAGTCCACTTACTTCTTCATCTGGCGTAAATGCGACAGAAATAAAATTATGCTTAATTTCTGGATGTTTTACTAAATGCTCCAACAACGTCATGACAGCTGCAATACTTGCCTTATCATCCCCTCCAAGTAGTGTTGTACCATCGGTTAAAATCAAATCCTGCCCAATATATTGTTTCAGATTTGGAAATACAGACGGTGACATCACAATATCTTTTTCAGCATTTAAAACAATGTCCTTTCCATCATAGTTTTCTAACACCCAAGGCTTTACATCTTTACCACTCGCATCTGGAGCTGTATCCATATGTGTCACAAAACCAATAGCTCTACCCGTTTTCACATTGGCTTCTAAAGATCCATATACCACACATGTATCTTTATCATAATATACATTTGTAGCCCCAATTTTTTGAAGCTCTTCATAGATAACCTTAGCTAAATCATGCTGACAAGATGTAGTAGGAACACTTGTACTATGTGGATTGGATTCTGTATTGATTCTTGCGTAGCGCATCAATCTCTCTTTTACTTGTTCATAAAATTCTGTCATAAGAATTCTCCTTTTTTGATTATTTTATTCTTATTCTAAAAGAAATGAAAGACTGGAATAAAAAAAAGGTACCTACGAGGATGTAGGTACCATTATAAGTCTATACTTTTTTATTTCTTATACATAATAAGTCCATTGAAATATCCATTTTCTTCAAATGAATAAGTTTGAATATATGAAAATTCTTTGAACAGTTTATCAAACTCAACACATTGTTCTTGTGATTCAAAAACAACTTTGATCACATCTTGTAGTTTAGTTGAACAACCTTGTATACTAAGAACACTATTTTCTTTAATTTTTTCACAGACTACATCAAATAAGCATAGATACAAATTGATTTGTTCATCATATTTAATATTTGAAAAAATATCTGTTGGAAGATTCATCGAAAGTTTTATGTGTTTATTTTCTAATTTACTTTTGTACTCATTTAAAACTACAGACATTGCGATATTATTCGAATAAATCTGATTAAAATTTTCTAATACAATTTTTTCTATTGCATCTATACTTTGTGCATATTCTGCCTGATTTTCTGATTTTTCTATCCTATTTTTTAATGTTGTGATTTCATGCAACAAAGAATGCATGAAATTAAAATTTGATTTATAGTTTCTATCCAACATATCAAATTTTATGGCATTAAATTCATTCTCCATTTTTTCTAATTTCAGTTCTTCTTTAATCTGTAAATTGTGAATAAAACCATATTGAATTAAAAATGAAATGAAGATTAGAATTGTTAAAAAGAAGAAAACATTCAAGAATATTTGATTCTTCTGTAGGATTTCACGATAATCTTTGTAGCATAAGGCAATCCCTAAAAGGAAAATAATCGGAATCAACACAATGTATGTAAACTTAATTGTATTCTTATCATGATAGAATTTTGATAATGTAAATCCTATTGTATACGAAATAATCTGTGTTGTTAAAATCACAATTAAATATGTAGATGAATGTACATCTATTGGTGCACTAACAACATTAAAAATCTCTAAAAGTAGAACCGATACTAATTCTGAAATCGCAAAAATAAAATAAACAAAAATAAAGTAAATCAATTTTTTTGATATTGTACCTTTGTACATAAACATAATGTAACATAGATTCAAAAGTAGAATAATCCACCGACTATAAAATGTCATTCCATTCTGATTTAAATACCACTGAATTAAAACGACTATAATATATGTTGGCAATACAAGTTTATTATTTTTGAATTCACTAAAAGACCTGATAAAAAGTGTTAAGAACAATAAATTTAAAGATACTGATATTAACATCATAATGATTTAAATAAAGATCTATAATAATTGTCAATAAAGGTCTTTTTATAAAATTTTGACAAAGGAATTTTCTCATTGTTCGATAAGAAAAGATCTCTTTCATCTTTACTAATACCAGAAATATATTTAAGATTTACCACATAACACTTGTAAGGTTGCGCAAAGCCATATTCTGTTAATTTTTCAATCCAATATTTCAAAGGGTAACTTGTTTTTATTTGTACTCCATTTAAAAAGTGAAGTACAGTTGCACGATTTAAAAATTCAACATAGAGAATCTTATCATAGTGGATTTTATATGGTGCAATTTTAGAATAATAGAACCCCATATATTTTTGAAATGTAGCTCCTAGTACATTCTCCATTTCTTCATTAAATATATTTTCATCAATTGGTTTTAAAAAATATCGCTTGGCATCGATGGAATACCCATCAATCAAATACTGTGAATATTTAGAAGTAATGATGATTATTAATTCCGGATAAACTTTTCTAAGCCTTTTAGAAAATTCAATTCCACTATTATTTCCGATTTCTACATCCAAAAATAATATGTCTACATTAGAAAAGGTATCCAAATTCTCATTTAATTTTAATTCAATATTAATCTTGTAATCGATATTACGTTTATTAAAATAATGGATGCATAACTTTTCAAGATCTTTAGAATCTTTTAAATCATCATCAATAATCAATACATTCAACATAACCCTTCCCCCCTAATCTGTATGAATGAACGTGCAGAAAGTTGCTTCAAAGAACAACAAAAATATAACTGAAAAAATAATATTAAACATATTTAATATGTTTAGATATAGGCACAAAAGTCCTATAAAAAAATAAACCTCTAAAATTATCAATGTATATCTCTTAAACATAATCAATTCGTTTTCCAAAAGTTTTTTATTCTTATTTGTAAAAATCCCTTTAGTAAAGATTATTAGAACACAATAAATAAAAAATATTAAATATACGGCAAAAGAAATATGAGATTTACTGATTATATAAGGAATTATAGAAATCGATATTATTGAAAATAATGTACATAAATATTTGTTGTTAAAATGTATTCCACCCGAATATCTTTTTAATGGAATATAAAACAACAAAAAAATTAAATTATTCAAAATACAATCTTCTAATATAGATACACAAAAAAATGGTATAAAAAATAAAATATACCGTTTAATCAATTCATTTCCGTATATCAACTCATCTTCCTCAATATAATTATTCAACTGTATTGGAAATTTGGTTAACTTCATTTTCTTCTTTCATTTTATTCGTTAAGAGAGATATACATTTAAAAGTTTCATCATCTAAGTTTGGAAAACATAATTCGAATTCATGATCATCGATTAATAAATAGTCTAATGAAGCGTGGCATGTATTTGCTATAGCTACAATATTATCTAAACAAGGTAATGACACTCCAGATTCCCATGCATATACAGTCCTGGCTGTTACTCCACACATATTCGCAAATTTTTGTGCAGAAACATTTAAAATTTTAGTCCTTATAAATTTAATTTTTTCTGAAATATGCATTTTAATATTCCTCACCACTTATCTCTTCTATTAATTTTAGTAATAGCTGAATTTGTTTAACGGTTAATCCTCTTACAGATAATATGTTTCTTTCGTTATTAAATACAACATAATTGATTGAAAACCCTAATATTTGATGCAAAGAATCTAAATCTTTAATAGATACTTTATGCCCATTATCTTCCCATACTTTAATCTCAAAAATAGTTTTATTTAACCGATTAGCTAATTCTGAAATTGTCATATTTTTTTCTTTTCTCAATGCTTTAATATCTAAAACAATTTTTCTGGTCATTACATACATTCCTTCTTTTTTGTATATAACAATCATATTTAAAAGAATTTATGTTGTAATTCACATTAAGGTGTTTAATTATGAGTCACTTCATCATTATATCATTATTTGTGCATTACATCATTATTTGATACTTAAAAAAGATTAATCATTGCTAGTTAATACAGGTTAATCAAATAACATTCTGTTCTTCAAAGGAAAACGTTATAATTTTTCACGAACAGAGGAAAATCTTATGAGTCCATTTAATGAATATATTCTAAAAATCTATATAAACCTTTTACACTTTATCGTGAAATTCAACGTAAACAGCACCTGTTATATGTTTCATGGACAACCAATTGAACCAGATTCACTTAAACGGTATAAAAAAGCAAAAAAAGATTAATCAAAATTGGAACCACCAACAAGGTTAACCTTCTTTTTATGTGTTACATTAAATAATTTTGGTATAATACATTGTAATTAGGAGGATTAGGATTTTATGAATTTTAGAACTACTTCAACTATAGGAGAACAAATGAGCCATGTAAAAAAATATGCTCCATTATTATTACTTAATATTCCTAGAAAATATCAATACTTATTGTATTCCATACCTTTTTTTGCAATATTTGCAGATTTAATTTTTAATTTATTAAATCACATCTATTTCTTGTGTGTCTTTGACTTTTTCCTTTTTATTGTAACTATACACACTATTATTTCTTTAAGAAAAAAGATAATGATTCCTGAATCCATTTCATCTGGTATTCTTAATCCTGATTCTATTATTGAAATTAAAATCACCGACAAACAAATCATTGGTGTTTTACCAAATAAAACTACCTGAATTATTCATGAAAAGATAATAAAAGAAGATTAGCCTTGTTGATGGATCCAAATCGGCTAATCTTTTTCATTTTGTTTTCGAATGGTTTGAAATGAGTATATAAAAGGATATCAGACATTGCTGATTTTTTAAAATATAGGTTCAAAATGTTAAATCTGCAACACTTTATTCCAGTACTGAGTAAACTGAGTTTTATTTTTGTAGGCACTGCTAAAACTAAGCGTTACCTGTCTTGCGTGTTGTATCACTTTGACTGCTATTTTCTGATATTTCAATCGATATGTATTCATTCGTATTGTCTGATCTTTTTCTTCTAATATCGTTTGTTGGAATACATGATAAAGATTGTAGGCTAGGCTTGAAATCAGAAAATCCATTTCATTTTTTACAAATTCTTTATGGGAAAGAATTCCACCATTGAAATCATCTTTTAATTCTTTTGTAAAATTTTCGCTGTTTCCTCTTGATTCATAGAAGTCCATTGCTTCTTTGGGACTTTTCTCAAAATCATTTGTGATTATGCAATAAACCATAGGTACTAACTGAAGCATTCCGTCTTTTTCTAAGCGAAAGGATTTGTATACAATTCTTCGCTTTTTTGTCTTGTTTATCTGAATCGTATATTCTCCATGATAAGGTTCTGTATAGTCAAAATCATTCCAGTTTACCTGATTTATGACCATATCCATTACGGATTCTCTAATGTTTTTCTTGAAATTCTTAACTCGTATATAATACGTAACCTGGTTGTTTTCCAGATGTTTAAACAAATCCCTTCTGTAAAAGGCGCTGTCGCCTCTGAATCTTATATTTCCGGTATTGTTCAATTGTGTAAATATCTGTTCAAGTTCTTCAATGATTCCATTAGAAGAATAAGCAGAGCCAGTTCTCAACAAAGATGAAAGTAAGAGTTTAGAATGGTATTCATTGATTACGAGTGGATGATATCCATTTTCCTGATAATGATGAATATAGGCACTGGCTTCCTGGTTGCCACAAGTTGTAACCATGGTAGAATCCGCATCAAGAATTGGATTATCTATATTTGTATTCACAAAATCACATGCAAGCTGAGTAATGATTTTTTTGAATTCATTGGTTGTATTTAAAGATACACGGTCATAGAAACGACTTACCGTAGCTTGAGAACATATCAAGGATTTGAGTGACAGTAAAGGATCATTAATTAATACTTTCTGATCAGACTGCTCATTATATCCTAGTAAACATTTGATAATTTGTTGAAACAAGATATTCGTGTTTGAATAAACAGCTTCCTGTAATATATAAGCAGGAAGCTGTTTAAAGAGTCAGGAATTGAGTCAGTCAAGATCAAAGGCTTAATCTGAGTGAAGAAAATAAAAGCAGAAGACTGAAAATGTTTAAAAAGTTCAATAAGTTGTGGTATACTTTGCACGGGATGAACACCTCTATTCTGGTTCTTGGTCGTACTTAGTATATTGTGTTCATCCCTTTTTGTATACAAAAAGGGAAACAACTTAAAGATAAATACAAATAAATCAAGGTAGTTGTATTTGTATCAAAATGTTGATTTTTGACACTACCATGGTTTGCCTGGGGAAGGTTTTATGAGATTCACGGTTATAGTCCTGGATTTACTGGTGATGGATGGGATTGCGCAAAACAGCTTGTCAGAGCACATCCAGATAAATTCAAGTTATCCAATACTCCAGCAGTAGGATCCATCTTTTCTTGCATTGGACGAAATCATGTTGGCATCGTTATTGGATGGGACGGTACAAATATCACCATCCAAGAAGGAAATTTAGATGGCAAGACTAATTCTTTTGCAGAGGCAAAAAAAGACTGGCATACAGTTACCTATACGCTCAGTCAATTTGTTTCTATCTGTCGTGGTGTTGAATTTGCAATCCCAAGTAATTAATTTTACTAAATTATTAAAGATAGATTAAATTTATGAAAAAGAGAAACAAATCAGCAATTGAAATTGAATCAAATTCTTTTAGTTTTCTTTTAAAGGAGCAATAGAATGAATTTTCAAAACTCCACGGATACACTCTTTGTCTTAGGCATGTTTCTTACAAGATGTACAATAGATTATAGTGCTAACTCAGCCAAAAATCAATTTCCAGTAAGCGACGTCAAGATTATTAAAGAAAACAATTCAAAATGAATAACGTAATTTTGTACGTATATTGCAAATTAAATGCTTGAAATAATTCATTTTTCTAGATAAACATAATCATCTATTTCATTTTTATTCAGTTTTTCACTTACTTCAGATGCTGTCTCATATTTTTTAAAAGGACCCACGTAAACCTTGTGGTAATCGTTTATTTTACTAATGCGATTTGAATACCCAATGCTGTTAATCTTGTCGCTAATTCTTTTTGCATTTGTATATTCTTTAAAAACTCCACATTGTATAACATACTCTTCGCTATTTTCTGCATTATGATCTTCTGTTAATTTCAATCCAAACCCTTCAGCAATTGCTTTAGCTAAGACTTTACAATACTCTTCAATATTATCAGATATTAATTTCATATCATCAAAATCATCAATAAAACCATTTTCTATCAGGCAAGAAGAGACTCCTTGCTTTTTTACGGCAGTTATAACTAAAAAATCACAAACTTTAACACCTCTGTTAAACAATCCAAATTGTTGCAAAGCTTTACAGATTTTTTGCTCTACTGTAATGGCTTGTTCTAGAGAAGTAACCCACACTTCTATTCCTGTAGTTTTTCCGTTTCCACCATTGTTCTTTGCTCCTGCATTACAATGTAATTCTATAATGTAATCATATTCGCTAAAATCAAAATAATTGCTCTGCAAATAGCTATACCAATTAATTGAAGTATCAAATATGTTTACTTCAGCATATTCTGATAAATAATTTTTTATCAATGGCGCTATTTTTCTTACAAAATCAGCTTCACTCCCAAACGTAGGACTAATAGCACCTGGATCCCCATTGCCATGACCACAAATAATTCCTATTTTCATTCTATTTTTTTCCTTTCAAGTCAACATTATCGACTGATTCATTTAGTACATCTAATCCTTTGGTTAAAATCTTCGGAATGTTGATTCCTGATTCTACTAAATTCTCAAGGATGCTTCTTATCTCATTTATAATTAATGAGATTAAAAGTAACCATCCAATAGAATCAATATATAAAATGTTGAGATCAAATAATTCGTTTAGCTTATTAAAAATAAGTGATAAGATAAACCCTATTAATAGCATAATCCAACAACAAATCTTATTAAAAATTCCTCGCATTCCATCTTTAGAATTCTCTTTTTTTTAAATTCTAGCTTTCCAACATCCTGTTAAATAATCGATAACATTAGTAACTAACAAAATTGCAAACAAGATACTTTTTTCTCTATTTATAAATTCTATTATTTCCATTTTTTCACTCCTTTCTTTCTAAAATTAAATTACAACAATAACAAAGAACAATTGTTCCAATAAAACTAATTAAACTTATTATTGTAGAAACCGGTTATCTACAATGATCATTTTAAAAACAATAGGAGAAAATAATTATGGCAGATCAATTTGTATTAGAAGCGCAAAGATATCTAAATAATAGATATAGCAAATATAAAGATGTTTGGGTGACATTGACAGAAAACGGTCAAACTGGAACTTTAATGATTGAAGGATTGATTAGAGCATTTCAAATTGAAAATGGCATCCCAAATGTTACTGGATATCTAGGGCCTTATACAGTGGGAATTATGAAAGGCCTGCAAGAAATTTCTATCATGGATCCTAATGACGAACCGAATCCTAATGTAGCGTTAATTCAATGTGCATTATTCTGTAAAGGTTATCATGCAGGAGGAATCACTGGGATCTATTATACAAACGGTGTTAATGCGGTTAAAGAAATGCAGTCTGATGCTAATATCGGAGTTACGGGGACAATTAATTGGAAAGTATGGATGGGCTTGTTCTCTATGTATTGGTTTAAACTTGTATCTGGTGGAAACTCAACTATTCGAACCATTCAAAAGCAATTAAATAGTGATTGGTCAGATGTATTAGGAGTTCAGGCATGCGATGGTATCATGTCTCGAAATACGGCTTTATCATTAGTTGGAGCATTACAAGCAGCTGAAGGATTAACGACATGGATTGACGATTTAAGTATGGTAAATTTTGGTGATGCAACAACCGCAAATTGTCCAACATTAAATCAAGGAGTAAATGGTAATAACATCAAATTTAATAAAATTGCGCAATATGGATTATATTTCAATGGAATCAATCAAAGAAAATTTGATGGAATTTTTGGTTCAGATATGAGTTACAATGTTTCTCAATTTCAGAATAAATATGGGCTCACTGGAATGATTAATGATAGTCCTGGAGTTATCGGAGTATCTACAATGAAGTCGTTATTAACTAGTAAAGGAGATACTGGACGTTTAGCACTTGCATGTGATTGTTCGACAATACTGACATCCACGCAGGCTAATGATCTATATGAATCAGGATATAGGTATATCGGTAGATATTTGACAGGTACTGTAGGAGTAGGAACAGAAGAAAGATCAAAAGCACTAACAATTTCTGAAATTAATGCTATTCAAAATGCAGGATTGTCTATTTTCCCAATCTATCAAGATGGTGGATACTACTCTGAATATTTTGGAAAGACACTTCAAGGAAGTTATGATGCGGTAACGGCAATTCAGAGAGCCAAACGATTAGGGTTTACGAATGGAACTACAATTTATTTTGCGGTCGATTTTGACTGTCTTGAGTATGAGACAGATGGTTTAATTATTCCTTATTTCAGACAGATTAATACTGTATTTAATCAATCAGGAATTAATAGTAAGAATTATAAAGTTGGTATCTATGCGCCGAGATATGTTTGTACAAAGGTATATGAGGCTGGATTAGCAGAGCATTCATTCGTAGCAGATATGTCTACCGGTTTTAGTGGTAACTTGGGATATGCGATTCCGGAGAATTGGGCTTTTGATCAATTCTTTGAGTATACTTATCCATCTTCTCCTTCATTTGATTTGGACAAAGTTGGCTTTTCTGGAAGGGATTCAGGATGCCGTCTGTGCGAAAATCAACCTGATTTTTCTGATGATGAATTATTGCAGGAAGCTAGAGAAAAGTATGCTAAGAATATAGCTAAAGCCACAGGGTATTTAGATAAAATATTAGGAATAGAGTTAAGTTTCGATAATGCAGAATATGATTTAGGTACAATCGCAGGTAGTGGAATATCAATGTCTACAAAATTAAAACTTTCTACAAGTTTAAATCAACATCCAAATAGTCCTTACAGTATCAATATTAGTTGGGATGGTGATGATTTAAGTCCAACATGTAAATCACAGATAGAAGCTGTTTCTACTATGTATGGTACTGATGTTGAATTAAGTTCACTTATCACTACAGCGCTTGAAGAAATGGCAATTGGAGCAAAAGTTGGGACAATTTCATTTTTTGCAACGCCTATTTCAAGCACAATGTTAAAGATCAATATTGTATGTGAAACGGATAATCTAATGGATTTCGCTGGAGTTGTTGGAAATGTTTCATGCGAATTTGAATCAATTATCACCATTTATCCTTCTGATCCAAATATTGATTTTGAATTTAGTGGGGAAGTATTAGTTCTTGGAACAGTAGTTGCTATTGTTTCTTGTTCGATTGTTTATGGAGTCCTAGCTGGTTCAGCAGCAATTTCAGGAATCATTGCTTTGCTAGGAGCAGTTTTTGCATAACTTCTAATTCTAAAAGTGAAGCACATTCTTTACTTAGTGTTTAAAACATTATTTAATTTGTTATATGATGTGATATCTTGCAAATAGCGGACAAAACGGTGCGCTTCTAGTGGTATAACCGGTGCAGAATATCGGGATAATCGGTGCATCATGACGGACAGTCGGTGTGAACATGCCTCCCGCATGCTATAGTTTATGTCTGTAGTATGAAGGGAGGTTTTTATTATGCAGAAAAGTACTACAATCATCGGGATCCTTGAAATGATTGAAGATGGTTTCACTTATACCGATATCCGAAACCGGTATTCTATCGGTAACAGTGTGATCACGGATTTGAAATATAAACTTTCAAATCTGAATCTTTCACTGAATGAGATCAAATCAAAGGATCCCCAAACCATTGAGCAGCTATTCTATAGGCGCTCTCATCTCAGAAAGGACGTTCCTCTTCCTGATTTTGAAACGATCTATATGAAACTGACAGACAAAAAATCTCACACAAATCTTTATTTTGAATGGACCGCCTATAAGATGGTATTCCCCAATGGATATCAGTATACCCAGTTCAAGGAATATTTCAAAAGATAGATGAGAGACAATCATTTGGGCATGGAACTTCGAATGGTCGTAGAAAGGATTCCTGGAGAAATTGTCTATATCGACTGGATAGGCGATACACTGAATCTTGTTCGTACAGAAGATCCCAATGTTCTTCAAACTGCTCATTTCTTTACGACAACGATTGGTGTCAGCAGCTACTGTTTCGCTATGGCTTTCCCCGATGAAAAGACAGAGCATTTTCTTCAGGGGACGATAGAGGCGCTCAATTACTATGGCGGTGTACCAAAAATCCTGAAGCCCGATAACACAAAGGCAGCTTCTATCAAAAACACCAAAGATGAACTGATCTTAAATAAGGCCTATGAGGATCTGCAGGAGTTCTATGATGCGGTAATTGTTCCAGCACCACCTTTAAAGCCACGTGGCAAGGCGACAGTCGAAAACAGTGTCAGATGGCTGGAGACCCATCTCCTGGAGCGTTTGAGAGGAAGAATATTCAGCAGTTTCGTAGATTTGAACACAGAGATCCTGATGATCATAGAAGAGCTGAATATTCGTAAGTTCAACAATGGAAAAGGGAGCAGAAAAGAAATGTTTGAAAAATATGATAAACCTGTTCTGAAACCTTTACCCAAAGAATCAATGAAGATCTATACATATATCGTCAGGACCGTCCCAAACAACTACCACATCGAATTTGACGGTCATTACTACTCTGTTCCCCATACTTATTATAAACAGTCAGTTACATTAAAGGTTTCTTTTTTCGATATCCTTGTCTGTGACTCAATGAACCGGCTGATTTGCAGGCATACACGTGCTTACAAACCTTTCCCGAAATATATAACGGCGGAAGAACATATGCCTGAGAACCATCAGTACTATTTTCGTGAGAATCGTTATGATGCGAGCGCTTATAAAAAATGGGCAAAAAGTTATGGAGAGAATCTTTATACGTTGATCTGTATGGTGATCGGCACTTTCCAGTATGAGGAACAATCCTATCGAAGTTGTAATGCAATTCTTCAGTTGTGCAAAGATACAGCCCGCGGTATCGTTGATTCTGCCGCCAAGGCATGTCTTGAATCTCACATTTACAATTACACTCATTTTAAAAAGCAGATACATCAATTAATGAACCGCAAAACGAGTCAGGGAGGAAAAATTCCGGCTCACAAGAATATCAGAGGGAAATCACACTATGAATAATCCAAATAAAACAATCGAAGAAACAAAACTGTATATGGATCTTCATGATAAGCTGAAGTCAATGAAGTTCTCCGGCATGGCAGAGGAATTACGGCATCAGATGGAAAATCCCAATTCGGATCTCCGGTCCTTCCAGGATCGATTCAACGATCTTGTCACGGCGGAATGGACACTGAGATACAATAAAAAATTTAGCCGATATCTCAAAAAAGCGCATCTTAAAATCACAGGCGCTTCTTTTGATGAAACACTTTATGATTCCAAAAGACAGCTAGACACAGATACGATCGAACGGCTGAGTACCTGTAGATGGATACAGGAAGGTAGAAACCTTCTGGTTACGGGAATGACTGGCACCGGAAAGACATACTTTATCAACGCGATGGGGATTGCCGCATTAAAACAGTTCATGAGTGTAAGATATTATTCGACCGAGCGATTGATGATGGAACTGAATGCCTGTTGTCAACTTGACGATACAGTAAAGTTATTGGATCTCATTGAGGAATTGTCTGGAATCGATTTATTGATTATCGATGATTTTGGCCTGATGGATCTGGACGTTGAAAAATGTCGTTATCTTTTTCAGATTCTGGATGCACGTGAAAGCAGAAAGTCAACGATCGTAGCTTCACAGATCCCAGTAATGGACTGGTATGATATGTTCAAAGAATCAACGTATGCGGATGCATGTTTGGATCGTTTACTTTGTCATGCGTATCGACTTGAATTTAAAGGTGATTCAATGAGAGATACAAAATCTTAAACCGGTCACCCACTACGGACACACCGATGGTGCGCTACACGCGCACCATTTTACCGCTATGCGCAATATCTATTCGAAATACATCATATAAAAAGAATAGAGGGGATATTATCATACCCCTCTATTATGTTATACATTTTGATTTCATATACCGTGGTTAACTCGTTCAAAACTTATTTTAATTATATAACAGAGGATTGACCTGTTCAGGTTTTTACTCTTTTTCATGCCCGGAACTCTTAAAGTTAACATCGACTTGTTTGTTTATATGGATTGATTTAATTTTTTGTCTCAATATTAAGAAAAGGTAGTCTTTTCTTTATTCATAATGTTGTAAATAAAAATACTATTTAATGAAAATGTTTAATTTTAATATTTGTTAAATCTCTTAATCCCTATGAGAAAGCAAAAAAAACTATATATTCGGAAGGTTAAAACTCTTTTATATTAATTATACGTGTTATATTTGAAAAAATCAGAGGATATTCCTTTTAATATCCTCTGACTTCTTAACATATAAATTATAAATTCTATGTACCAAAGTGATTCTTTATTTTAAAAGTTAGAAATTTTTATAAAAACCACCTGATTTTTTTTGCGTTACCTTTCTGAACTAAAAGCTTTTCTATTTGTTTTGCTTGTTCTGAATTTGGATCTATAGGAAAATTAACTAGACAATTTCCTTTTGTGACGATGCATAATTGATTATCAAGAAAAAAGTATTTTACCATATCTTCATATTTAAAATTTAAACTTCTTTTTTCTCCCTCAACTAGCCATTCGTCTTCTTCAAAAACAATTGCTTCTGGAAATTCATCTGTATCTCCGTACATTATTCGTACTCTTTCAAAGGTATTTTTTACCCTTTTCTTTGTTATAATGATACAAACAATTTGAGTCCAAATTAATAAGCTTGATATAACTATAAATAAGGCAAGAAGAATATCTTCGATACGTAAGGTTCCACAAAAGAATCCACAACAAAAAATGGTGATGGGAGTAAATATTAAAATGAAAATTAATAATATTTTATTAGTATAGAGTGAAACATTTTTTTTAATATATTCTCTACCATATTTTTTGTCATAATATATTCTATTTTAATCATATTGAACCCCTCTCTTTTTTTTATTTTCTACCACATCTCTATTGGTTTTGTATCTGAACTAAGTTGGTTTACACTATTTGGACAGTTGCTTTGCATTTCCTGATTCAAGGATTCATCTGTAATATCGATTGGATAAAGATAAATCATGTTTTCAGATATATATGCCGTATATTCCGCATCATAATCATAAACTGGAATCAAATCATAACAATTCTCAATACTTCTAGGTTGAAGGGTGACATTCACTTGCGATCCATACATTTTTTGCTCAGCCACATATGTACCAAGGATACCTGTATTCCCGTTTTTATCTAATTCTAAAAAGGTTTGAATTTGATATCCTTTGGCATTGATATCTGCATTACTGAAATACTGTATTGCATCTAATGATTTATTATAGTTTGTATTTTCATCAAACTGTACATCTTTGAACAATTCAGGAAGATTTACAAAATCCGTCTTTGAATAATCTAAATCAAACTTCTCTTCAAATTCTTGAATCAAAGTTCTTTCTCTTTCCATCATTTCTTTTAAAAATGGTGTATCGTCAAATAGAACTGAACCGTCATTTTGAACTGTTATATCTCCTGAAGCTGTGATTGTGTCAAAATATAAAGGTCCATGATAGATAACATTCGTATAATCCATAGAATACTTCTTATACTCTGTATCCGTCGATTGAATCGTTAGTTTTTCATTATTAATGGTTTGATCATCTTCGATTGTCTGCAGATCATAGATGTATGTGATTCCATCTTCTTGAAAGCCATAAGAAACGGTGGCATTTTCTTCTATATTTTGAATAAATATTCTAGGATGATCTTTTACATTTTCCTCTACGGATATTTTCCATTTTCCTTCTTGATAATCCTTATAATCCAAAGCCTGTGCTGTTACATTCCAAAAATCTTCCGGTACTTGATTTTTTATTCCATTTATCAAATATAATACAAACAAAGAAAATACAATACCTATCACTACTATTATTAATATAATTGTCATTTTATTTTTCTTATTTCTTGATATTTTCCTCATGTCTTGCACACATCCTTGCACACATCTTTTATCCACAGTCTTAATGTATGGATTATTTATATTATATAGTCATTTTATAAAAATTTTATTCTTGATGAACAAAAGGTCATTTTTTTGAATAACACGTTAATAAAAGACATTGATTATACGTTTATTCTCAGAAAAATACAATAGATTAGGTATTGAAAAACTAGAAGACATTCAACTAATCAAATATGAAGTTTAACATTAGAAAAAGACATTGTAATTTAAAAACTATCCTCTTATTCATTTTTATGTCCTTTCATTCAAGGAATATATAAAATGATATATCCATTACTTTAAATTTATATTGTTATAAAGAAAATATTTATTTGTAAATTAAAACACTTTTAACTAATTTGAAATCATACCCGCTTTTATTCTGCAATTAGGTGCACAAGTATATGCGCAATTGTAGCATTGACCAGTATTCGATGTTGAACATGCACTAGAACATTGAACAGAACACAGCCCATAGCACCCATTTTCTGTACTATTACACCCACTTCCACAAACATTACTACATGTATAACATCCCGTTTTAACTGTTAACATAATAATTTCCTCCATTTTAACCTGGTAGTGTCAAAAATCAACATTTTGATACAAATACAACTACCTTGATTTATTTGTATTTATCTTTAAGTTGTTTCCCTTTTTGTATACAAAAAGGGATGAACACAATATACTAAGTACGACCAAGAACCAGAATAGAGGTGTTCATCCCGTGCAAAGTATACCACAACTTATTGAACTTTTTAAACATTTTCAGTCTTCTGCTTTTATTTTCTTCACTCAGATTGAGCCTTTGATCTTGGCTGACTCAATTTCTGACTCTTTAAACAGTAAGATTAATAATACTGACTTCCTTAACTTGGTCCAGGATTGTCAGAATTCTTTACAGCGTCTTGATGACTATATCAATGTTCTTCATCCTTTAATAGCCAAAGAAATCAAGAGACTGATCAAGAAACAGAAATCTTCTTCCAATGACCGTATGATTCCTTATGCGGATTTCACAATCGATAAAGCTCCTATATTTGAAAAGACTGTTCAGACTTTGAATTTTGAACAGCTTCTCGAAGAAGCTCTCAAAGCTGGAAAGGAAATCAAACCCGTTAGATATCGTCCTGATTTTTCTTTTGAAGGCGTTTGTCCATTTTGTGGAGCTCACCATGAATACATCTATGACAACAACAGTCGTGGACAATACAGGTGCAAAGTCTGTAGAAATACATTCACCGTTAAGACCACCGCGTCTGATGAAGCAGGTATTTACTGTCCTTACTGTGGCCGTAAGCTTTCAAAACATCATGACCGCATAGGCTATGTTGTATATATCTGTCCAGGTACAAAATGTCCCTATTACAAAGAGAAAAAGAAGCTTTACAAGGAAGGCCGTTATGAAGAACTTGAAACAACAAGCAAGCAATATCGATTTCATTATCATTACCGTGATTTCAAGTTTGATATGAACACTTTGAAAACCATTTCTAATCATGAAGATATTGACTTTAATTTAAACAAAATCCATTTTGATCAAAAGGTTTTAGGCCTTGTGCTGACATACTATGTCAACTACGGTCTTTCTTCACGAAAAACAGCTCTTATTCTAAGACAGGTACATGGTTTGAAGATTTCTCATCAGACCGTTGTCAATTATGCTTCCAAAGTTTCTAAACTCGTTAAACCTTTAGTAGACAACTACCCATACCAATTGACCAATACTTTATCTGGTGACGAAACCTATATCAAAGTCAGAGGCAAGAATCAGTATGTGTTCTTCTGGTCGGATCCTCATACCAAGATCATTACGTCCTATACTATCTATGCCAACCGTGACACAAAGAATGTATGCCAGTCCATTTATGACTGTCTTTCTAAATACAAGAACATTCCAGAAAATCTTCTGCTTATTACAGATGGAAACCCAATCTATAATGCTGCACAGCTCTTCTTTCATATTAACGGCATAGATTTTACTCTTAAGCAGGTAATTGGCGTTAAAAACAAGGACAAAGAATCCAAAGAATACAGACCATACAAGCAGATTGAAGAACGTTTGAACCGTACCTATAAACAAAACTACTATGGAACAAATGGATATCACACTTTGAAATGTGCTAATGACTATATGGTTCTGTACGTCTGCTTCTTCAACTTCTTAAGACAACACTCATCATTGAAATTCAAAACACCTGTAGATGATAATCTATTTGATAAAGATTCACTGATGCAGGACCGTTGGCTTAAGTTGATCGAATTAAGTGCTCAATACTATAACTAAAAATTCAAAGACCAAATTTTTTTGATTTACATCAAAACGATGGGATAAGTGTATCTAAATTTCAGAACACTTATCTTTTTTTCTGCTTTACATCTAGAAAACAGACAGTAAATCAGAAATTCTTGTAGAGTATAAACAATTTATTCAAATTTCGATCTTCCCATACCGAGTTTTTCATAAATTCTTTACACTACCTTTAACCTAATTCTTGTATTAAATCATTTTTTACAAAAACCATTTTCTTTTCAAAATCCACAAACAATCTATCTGCATAGTCTTCTGCTTTACATTTTTTAATAATTCTATTCCACCATTGATTATAATCTTTTACAATTTTATTATAATCATTCAACAATCGTTCATACAATTTAGATTGCTCATTAATTGAGTTAAATAGAATTTCTATTGCTGTCTTTTTATCATACAACTCTTCAATTTCTTTATATTCTAATTCAGTTAATTCATATATAGTATTATTCATATTTTCTCCTTTTTTAGTTATCATAAAAACCAAAAGTGATATTATTTTCTTGCAACAAAAGATTAATAGGATCATAAACAAAATTTGTATCTATTTTTTTCTCTTTATACTCATATGGCATTTTAGATTGCATTAAAACACTTACTAATCTTTCAATATTCGATTTTTTGCATTGAAAAGAGGGGGAAACATTTACCTCGTTTGTTGATTTTAAATTAATATACCTACAATTAATACATTGATATGATTTGCAATATGAACACAATGGATTAAATTCAGTTCTTAATAAATGTTCATTCTCTATTTTTTTTATTCCATTATTAACATCACCAACATCAAATTCCTCTTCATACATTTTTGGGCAAGTATAAATTTTTCCAGTTGGAGCTAAAACAAAGGTGTTCGTTCCAGCCTCACATTGACCGTGATCTTCTTTTTCAAAAATATCTGTTAATACATTAATCTTTAAAAATTTTCCGGTTAATCGTAAACTTCTAACTATATAATCTGCAATCGTACACAACTCATTATAATATAAGTGAAAATCAAAAGATTCATTAAGATCAATCACATTTAAGTTAATATTCTCTACCTTATTAAATAACTTTATACAAACATCAGATAATTTACTAATATTTTCTGCATTAACGTTTAATAGACATGTTTTCAAATTAAAAATTGGATTATAATTATTTTCATCAAACACAAAAAATACATTATTCAAAGCTTCTAAGTCATTTAAACAATTTCCAGAAACAATATGATTAATAGTATATTCATTCAAATTCGGGAGATTTATTTTCAAATACTCATTCTTTGGGTGAACGAAAACTATGTCCATAAAATTATCTCGAGCATATTTTAATCCGTTAATTATAATACTGTCTGACATTTTAGATGTAGATACTAAAGAATTTTTTCCTGAACAATATGTAATATAATCATTACTCAATAGAAAATAAAGTTTTTTTCTTTTTCCTAATTCTTGACGTGCAATGCCTTTTTCATTGAATAAACGACTAAAATAATAATCATTTGCTTTTGCTCTAGCCTTATGCATCTTGCATATATATTTTGCCCTTTCAAAATTTGTAGAAGTTTTAGATTCATCATAGCTAAATCCTTGACAATATTCACATCCAGTGGCTATCGGGCATTCTAAACATTCACGATCTGATTGATATTTTTTTGATGTAACCATAAATGTTCTTACTTTTTCCATGTTAATACCAGAAAAGACACTTCCAATATCCAATTCTTTCTGTTTATTCAAAGAGTAGTCTTTATATCTCATACATGGATATATTTTTCCATCTGGGCCTAATGCTATCATTTTACCTGCTCCACAACAAGTAGTATTTTTTTCACCCTCACTTAGAAAAAATCCCAATCGCTCATCAAAAAAAGTACAGTACACCTTATTATATAAATCATGTTCAATTGCGTAATCAGCCAACTTTATCAATTGATCTTCTAAAATTTTGTCATCATTTTCTTTCCAAACATTTTCAAAAACAACATTCGCTGCAATATCCGTTATTCCTAGTTTCCACAAATGTATAATACTATCTTTCAATAGAGGTAGGTCATCACTAGAGAAAGTAACTTTGGTAGAAGGTGAAAAATGTTCTAAATACTCCGGAATAGACTCAATAATATTATTATATGATCCAGTTCCATCTGGATATACCCTCATTAAGTCATGTTTTTCTTTTGTACCATCTATAGTAATTCCAACACTTAAATGATATTGATTTTTCTTAAAAAATTCCTTAACTTGTGGCAAATTAAATAATACTCCATTTGTACCAATGTTAATTCTATAATTCCACCACCACTGACAATTTCTTTCATATGCTGTAATTTTAAAGTAATCACAGATTTTATCAATCAATTCTAATTCTAATAGTGGTTCACCTCCAATAAAATCTAAAATAACCGCGGGACTTTTCTTTATTTCAGAAGACAATATTAGATCAATAAACTTTTTTGCTATTTCAAAATTCATTTTTTTATTGCTAGATTTATGTGTAATATAACAATATTTACATCTCAAATTACAATCTTCTGTAACAATAAAAGTGACGGTTTGCGCATCCTCAGCTTTCCACTGTGGAAGAAAGTTTCCTAATTTATATTGATTACTTTTCAATGTCACCACTCCTTCCTCTATAAACTAATAATTTTTTTAATAAAAGTAAATAAATTATGTATAAGATGCTTTTTTTTTGCATAAAATACTTTGTATTCATGCAGTCCAACTATACTAATTATGTAAAGATGAAAAATCAAAAATTATTTTTGCAAAATAAATTGTGAGTACCCATCTAACGACCCCATGCACCAAATAGACATCGATATTGTCAATATAACAAGTACTATATCCTTGTACAAAGGATGGTGCTCGTTATGTATTACAAAAGAAATAATAAACGTTTGTCTGTTAGTGGTCGTGGAGACTATATGTCTACTTCTGATTTCATTATTCAATATTACACAAATTTAGATGCTTGTCGTAAATTTTTCTACGACATCAAATGGCCTACTGGCTACTATTTCGAAAAGTGTGGCTGTACTCACTACTATTTCATGAAAACTAAGAATTGCTATCGTTGTGCTAACTGCAAACATGATGAAAGATTATTATCCCATACGATCTTTCAGGATAACAAACTGCCTTTAAACGTTTTATTGTACGGTTTGTTTCTAATCTTTACTGCAAATAATGGTATTTCTAGTATGGAACTTTCTAAAGAATTGAAGGTCAATTACAAAACAGCCTGCTTATTACAGACTAAAGCTTGTATACTTATGAAAAATTCGAATTCAAAGAGATTTTTGGATTCGGATTTTTATGAATCAGATGTAGCCTATACAGGAGCTCCATCACATAACGGAAAGCGAGGGCTGGGTACTGATAAACAGCCCTTTTTAATAGTGCTTTCAACAGAACAAGAAAATCAATATCCACGTTTTGTTAAGATGCAGGAAGTGACCACAGATTCAAGCAATATCATAAAAGGATATTTTGAAAAATATGTAAAAATGTCAAAAGAAAGAAAATTGAATACAGACTGCAAAACAACATACAATATCTTAAAAAATAGGATAGAAGTAAACAACGAAGTAATTGACTACGATAATGATAACCATCGATTATACTTTCTAAACAAGATCGTATCCAATTTAAACAGTCAGTTTATTGATAGATTTCATGGCGTTACCAAAAGAATGTTGCCCTTATATTATTCTGAATTCGAATGGAGATTCAATCACAGGAACTGCAAGTCTATCATGGATAAGATCAAGAATTATATAATGCAATCAAGCATAGCCGCTCGAAAGATGATTCGTGATTCAATGGACCAATATGCCACGGCTAGAGGCTTGGAAAATGCCTGGGGTTGTCAGATGGGTACTCACAAAATAAATTTAATTCTAAATATTATTGAATAAAAAGTTTATCTCAACTTTAATTCACTTTCATCTTTTTTTGTAGATTCAATAATCTCTATGATTATCAAGAGTTGAAAAAATGTATTATTTTGTGGAAATAAGATTCCAAAAGCAACATAGAATAAAAAAGGCGTCGTTTTGGTACTATAAAGTCGTACGGACTGTGCCACTTAACGTTTTAATGGTGCCCCCAGCCTTCTGAAAGTTTCTATCAGACATCGGATAACATCTTGTTTTGTCCTAAAACTTGAATAAATCAAAACATGCTAAATAAAAACATGTTCTCTTGAATAAGCCAGGGTAGCACTGAATACATTGAATCGGATAACCGTATCATTTTTAAGAATAATGGAAAGATTCTCTTTCCAGTCGAACTGTAGGAGCTCAACAGGTTTTGTTTCATAAAAAAACATGAGATTTCTTCACTTTCGCTGATGCGATCCCTTTTCTAAGCGTATAGGGCTTAAATCCGTTGTAAGTTCCAGGCAATTTTCCATACTTGTGCAGTAAATAATTGTTGGCAGCCTGTTTTGTGACATAAGGATTGTTCATGAGCTCAACGATCTCACCATAAAATACATCCCATTTACTAATGATGTTCCGCTTCTTATGGCCCGGTATCTTGCCTAGATCATAGCAGCGTTTGTGATAATGTCTATCCAGATGTATACAAGAATGTTTTAAATCTTGACCAATATCAAAGTATTCATAACATATGTGATAACAAATCTATAGGTCATTGATGCAATTCTATTCATTTATTAATACCTTCTCATTCTTATCCATCCACTACCAAAGCTCGAATCATAACATTAGTCAAAAAGAAGAGGTATTCTAACAGTTACAATTCTTAATATATTATTATCGTCAACATACCAAAACATCCTGAACGAAAATCCCCTGAATAAAATAATGCTCGTTATGAAATAACAAAATCTTAACAGTTAATCTATGTAGTAAAAGCACTTAGAGAGTGGTATAGTATACAAATTACATTTTGATATGTACCCTCTTTACTGGACAGAAACAGTAAGGAGGGTTATTTTATGCGTTATTCACAAGAATTCAAGATCAAATGTATTGAAGCATATCGACAAGGCCAATGTCCTAAAACATCAAAAGAAATCAAGCAACATAATTTTAGGTGTATAGTTGAAAGATGGTCTCGTATGGAATAGGTGAACAATTCGGATGTCTTAAATCACAAGGATTTTAATAAGAATTGGACACCAGAAGAAAAATTTGAATTGGTTTCTCAAGTACTTGTAAGAAACCCGATTCAAGCAACAGCTATCAAAGCAGACATTCATGACGGTATGTTATATCAATGGGTTAGCAAATATAAGACCGATGGTTATAATGGTTTTGTAGATAAAAAGAAAGGTCGTAAATCTAAAAACCAAGATATAAAAAAGAGAAACATCACTGATCCAAGGAAGCTTGAAGAGTCCGAATACGAAAAACGCATACGTATAAGAGCCGAAAAAAAATACATTAAAGCGGAAATTGAAGTAATAAAAAGAAATTGCTTCGAGAGAAGAAAAGCTGGCTGAGCTACTCAAGGCGAAAAAGTAGCAATCATCCAAGAGCTTCGAAAAAAGGATATCCGTTAAAGTATATTTTGAAAACAATAGGAATAGCTAGATCCACCTATTATTTTGAGATCAATAGTACAGATGCCATTGCAAAGAGAAATGAAGAATTAAGTGAAACGATAAAGGAAGTTTTTACACAGAATAAGGGAAGATATGGTGTCCGTAGAGTTTATAGAGAGCTTCGAAACCGCTGTGTCCAAGTATATCACAAATGTGTCCAGCGTCTCATGCATGATTTAGGTCTATTCGGGAAACGTTCGAAAGAAAAATATCATTCTTATGAAGGAGAAGTCGGTAAGGTTGCAGAGAATATCATAAATAGAGATTTCAGTACGACTGCGCAATTACAAAAATGGACCACAGATGTATCTCAATTCAATTTTCCATGGGGAAAGTGATATATTTCTCCGATCTTGGATATGAATACGAACGAGATCATTTCCTATGATCTGTCATTAAACCAAAATATGAAACAGATTCAAAGAATGCTTGATGTAGGATTTAACAAATTCCCAGCTGTGGAAGGATTGATATTCCATTCTGATCAAGGATGGCAGTATCGTCATGAATACTTTAGAAATACATTAAAAGAACATGGAATCATTCAATCAATGTCAAGGAAAAGAAATTGTTATGATAACTGTATCATGGAAACTTTCTTAGGAAGACTAAAAAATGAAATATATTATGGCTATGAAAAAGAATATCGCTCATTTAGTGAATTTTCAGAAGCAATCAGAAAATATATCGAGTACTACAATAATGAACGAATTCAGGCAAAAACAAAATGGATGCCTCCTGTAAAATAAAGAGAAACATCCATAAGATAATATTTCAAATTATATTTTTACGTGTCTAGAAAACCGGATATACATCATTTCATACTCAGTCAAAAAATCATTTTCATTTTTCATGCTGTAAATTAAATAAATGTTGGTAATTAACATTATTCTGAATCAATTTAGAATGTTCCCCCATATCTTTAATTTCTCCATCCTCAATAAAATATATTCTATCCACGTTTTTTATATTGGCCAATCTGTGCGTAATAAAAATCAATAATTTTCCTTCTAAACATTTTTCAGCACATTCGAATATATTTTTTTCTGATATTGAATCTAATGAACTAGTTGGTTCATCAAAAATATAGATATCTGCATTTTTTATATATGCTCTGGCAATTAAAAGTTTTTGAAGCTCTCCGCCTGAAAAATAAGTACCATTGTTATCAAAATTTTTAGATAAATTTGTATACAATCCATTTGGAAGCGAATTTACTTTTTCTAACAAACCTACACGAAGCAAAGCATCTTTTACAATCAACTCATCTTCTTCTTTATTATTGATACTTCTCATTAATATATTTTCTATAATTGATACTGAATAAAAATCTATATCTTGAAAAACAATACTAATACGTTTTCTAATAGAATCAGTGTTAATTTTCTCAACAGATATATCATTGACTGTATACTCTCCTTCCCATAAGCCATAAAACCTACATATAATTTTAATTAAAGTTGTTTTTCCTACACCATTACGACCTACTAGTGCAATTTTTTCTCCTTTTTTTGCATTAATCGATATATTTTTTAATATAGGATTTGTTTTTTTATTATACCCAAAACTAATATTTTTCAGTGAAAAAGATTGAATATTATTTATTCTTAGACCATTTTTATTATCTATACAAGAATCAATATTTAAAAATTCAAAGAACTTTTTAGAAAACATGCTATGTTCATACATCGTTGGTATTATCATTACGAAATTGATTAAACTAGTTTTTAATTGATTTACACTATTAAATGAAGTTATGAATAATGATAATTTAATATCTCCATTTATTACTTTTAAAATCAAAATTATAATAATAATTACATGTATAACTTCTGAAATAACAAAACTAATACTACTTAGAAAAAAAATTTTATTAAAAAATTTCTTTTGTAATTTTATCAACTTTTCTGTAGTTATCTTAAATTTATCTTTTAAAACCAAATAAAATGAATTATATAACTTCAAATCTTTAATTTTTTCGCGGTTCGTAAATATTTCTTTTATATAAAATATATACCGATATAAAGGTAATTGATTTTCATAATTTTGAAATTGATATTTACGATTTATTATATTCGAAATTATCGAAAACAAGACTTCTAAAATTACTAAAAAAATAATTTCGACATCTGCAAACATCACTACACCAAACATTGTTAAAACCAAAAAGCCGTTTGATATTGAATTTGAAATAGAATTTAAAATGCCTATAGCTCTTGAATCAGACTGTTGTACTGCACTTAATAATAAATCGTAATATTTATTCTCTTCATATTTTTCATAATCTATTTCTCTAATTTTATCAATTATTAAATTTGTAAAAATTCTATTTAATATTATGGAACTTTTAGGAAATACCCAGGTTTCAATAAAAACATTACATAAGAATGACAATATATGTACCATTCCCATAATTACGATAAAAGCAAATGCTAAATCTAATTTAACATTATTTTCTAAACAAGCTGTTAAAAGACCTAAAAATACAGTAGATAAGGTAGTAGTTATACTTTCAAAAAATGAATATAAAATAGTAATAATAAAATAACCAGGACACCCTAAAAAAATTATCTTTATTAACAAATAATTTTTTTTAATTGCTTCAAAAAAAACTCTTATTTTTTTCATTATTCTCTGTAATAGTTTCTAATTTCTTGAATAAGTCTTTCAGGATCAATAATGTGTGTTAAATAATTTTCATCTATGGCATATCCTGTTTTGTAAGCAACATCAAAGAATTCTTCCGCCGTTAATGCAGGATCCACTTGAAGGCAAAGGGCATACATACCCGCTAGCCAGGGAACAGAATAGCTTAATCCAGTTGTCCCTGAATAAGAATAATTATCCTTTCCATACATATCTGCAATTGTACTAGATCCACATGGTACACCAATATTTTTCTGCATTGGAATTAAATAATCTTCAAAAGCTTCATAATAGTTCTCAAAATTATTTCGGTCTTTTCCAATATCGCATTTTACACCCGACAATCCATAGTCATAATTCTCAGCAATTGTTGTTGTAAATACCTCTATCCCATTTTCTTTAGCTCTTTCTATCGCCTCATAAAAATCATTTTGTGTGTTATCTTCATTTTTATGATAACCATTAGAAATTGATATAACCCGTATAGGATTCTCCAAATACGTATTCATCTCTATTATTTTATCAATGCATTCTACAAATGGATCAAAATTAATATGTGAAGTATCACCAATAAATTCAACCGGTTCACTAGCAAAATAATGAATGCCAACATCGGGCGCAACTCCTATATTTTCACCCGCAAGAACGGAAGAGACAAACACGCCATGAAAGGCAGTTCTATCATATACATTATTTTTTTGATAAGAAATTATTTTGCCTGCAATTTCTTCATGTTCAATATGCAACACAGAATCAATGATTGCTACAGTAACATTATCTCCCGTAATGCCTTGCTCATGAATTTTTGAAATGTTCAATGCTGGACTCTTATATTGTTCAATAATTTCTTTTGGCCTAAAATCAGATGGTAAGTCATTTGGCCAAACAGTCTTATCACTAAAAAACAATTGTTCCTTTTTATTATTCCACTCTGTCTTAGATAGATGGACATTGCTTAAATCTAAAGTTCTAACATTAATATATCCGCCATCAATTGGTTCAGGAAGATGATTCACCTTTTTAATTTCATATGTTGTAAATTCATCCACATCCGCAATGTAATTCCCTTTAATAATTTCATTCTTTGTTGCAAGTTTTGTGACAGGATCCGGAATTATATTAGAAGTACAACCTATCAATATGACACCAAATAAGCAAAATATATTTCTTAAATCCTTTTTACTCATGCCAACCTCCTTTTCTCTTAAAATAATATTTTTATACTAATAAATCAACTCATTTTGGATAAGAGGACAATTTTTTGCTCTAGACGAATGTTTTAACACTTGTTTTAACCTAACTCAAAAGAATGCTTTTATTACTTGTATAATTTAAAATTCATAATTTAAAACCTTATAACTTAATTAAATTTAATATGCATATTGTTTTCCTACCTAAGACACGAAATTTAACTATTTTATTTCATATAATTCAAACCCCTTATAATCAACCAGTGAAAATAGCCCTGTTACAATTATAAAATTGTTTATTTTAAATCGCGTTAATTTATAATTTCAAAATTATTAACTTTACAAATTACGGTGTTTAACAAATTTGTTTCAGAAAGTAAACTAGTTTTTGTTCAGCTGTCTTCAACAGTACTCTTACTACATTGAAAACAGCGTTATTTTATGCCACTAAATCTCTAAGATTTGCACCCACTGCGACGCTTTTTTGCTCCAATCACGTGGTTTTAATTTGTATTATTTATTCATACATTAAAACAAGAATCTATGTCAACACAATAAATATAACAATATTAGTATTGCTAAACATGAACAATTTTATAATGATTCATTTGTTCTCAAATCTATCATGCACTACGGTTCACAATAAAAAAAGCCCATAAAATAAGGTTTTTTCAAGGTTTTCCCCAAACTTTTTACTAACGTTCCTGTATTTCCATTCTCTTGCAAAGTCACCCAACTAGGATGTCCACCATACATACTATTTAAATATTTTTGGTTTTTTAAAACATATTCATCTGACATAAATTTTTCTCCTTGTATCCTGTAGATAACCGGTTTCTACGTCTTCAAATATATATCTAAAAAAAGAAACAATTGTTCAATCTAACAAAATTATTAGCATATTATTCAAATATCAGACCTCTTGCGGCAAATCTATTTATCCAAGATTAAACTCGCTATACATTATCTTCACACGGAACAATTGTTCCATTTTTTATTTATAAAATATGAGTGCTGATCAGTAAAAAAGGAGATTAAATCATGGAAAATTCAAAAAGAGAGATTGAAAGCTTTTTATATTTATATCCATCTGCTATTAAATATTATGATTCTATAAAATATAATCAACAAAAAGTTTCTAATAAACAACTAAAACAATTGGAAACTTTCTATGGTATTTTAATTGACATTGTAAATGATTGGATGAAAGTTTTGTTAAAAGATGAAATTGTAATTATAAAATATAAATACTTTAATTGCTTAAACTATACACAAATTGCGATAGAAACAAATTACAGTAACCATAGTTCTATCATTAAAAAGAAAGACAAAATACTATCTAAGATTCAACATTACAGAAGGTATTATATATGAAATCTTCAAGTCTAATATTTTGTTCTTTATTTATTCTTAATATACTAGATTGTCTTACCGGTTGGTATAAAGCAAAAGTATTGAAAAAAGAAAATTCAAAATCTGGATATAAAGGAATTATAAATAAAATTAGTATCTGGATTCTTGTATTAATATCTTTCATTGTTTCTTTTTGTTTGAAACAAATTAAAGTATTCATCCCTATTGATGTTGGAGTATCTATATATTTAGGATGGTTAACTTTAATTTTATTAATAATCAATGAGGCTCGAAGCATTGTAGAAAATCTTATTGAGTCTAATGTGAAGGTTCCAAAATGGTTATCTAATAGCTTAGAAGTATATCAAAATAGCATAGAATCTATAATAAGCAAGGAAGAATGAAACTAATGCAAAATAATCTGTATATTTAAACGAAGGACAAGTCGTTAGTTAGACTTGCCCTTCCTTCTAATTATTTTCTACTCTATAATATGTTCCATTAATAGGATTATACGTATAATAAATTTGTCCATTTGGTCCATAAGAGATATATTTTGATTGGTCTTTATAAATTTCAGCACCACGTGTTTGTCCACGTAATGTATCATTAGCATAAGATGCACTTCCAACACGGCCATCATCTATATACGTTGTCCATTTTAAGTAATAACCTGTATTTGGATCCGCCACAAATTGATATCCACTAAAGCGCCACCCTGATCCACTAAATGCCTTTGAAATATAAATTTGTCCAGTCGATAATTGCATAACCTGTGTTGGAACAGAGGAACCTCTGGTCATTGGTATATCCTTTGCAATATATAATTGTTGTTTTGCATCCTCAACTGTTATTTTATTTATATCTTTATTCAAATCATAGGTTTCAATCGGAACTAATTTACCTTCAATATAATCTAAATAATCAAATATCTTGACTTTTCCATCACCATAGATATATCCCCCATTAGGTAATTCAATCACTGATTCATTATCATCCAATCCAGAAAATAACATTTCAATTTCTCTAGGTATATTCTCGTTTTCTTTCGCATTAATAAGGTCAATCTGAGTAAAAGCTAAAAGAAACAATAAAAGAGATAGTATTGACTTCCAAATCTTATTCAAACATTTCACCTGCCTTAATTATTTTCTACTCTATAGTAAGTACCATTTATAGGATTATATGTAAAATAAATAGTTTCATGTTCAGCTACAGTCATTCCTCCACAAATATATTGAGGATATCCCTTATATAAAGCCAAGCCAAATTGTGCTGCTGGATTCCGTAACTGTTTATCGACATCTCCTGAATCGCCAACCCTTCCATCATCTATAAAAGTTGACCATTTTAACCAAATCCCATTACCTCCTGATTTAAATCTATAACCTCCTACTCGCCATCCAGATCCGCTAAATCTATTTGATATATAAACTTGCCCAGGAGCAAGAACCATTGTTTGACTAGGAACAGATGTAGCTCTGACTTGTACTTTAGACGGATTTTGATTTTCTTCTATAAGTTGTTCTTTAGCATCTTTAACGGTGATTGATCTCCTATCTGTACTCGAATTGTATTCACCTATTTTTATAGATTCATCTTCAGCATCGTAAATTTCTGCTTTTCCAAACAAAAAACCTCCTTCAGGCATTTCTAAAACTTTGTCCGTATCATTCATACCTTCAAATAAATCATCAATAGCTTGTTCATTATAATTATTATCTGCTGCTGACACTGCAAATATTGGATTTACTAATAACACGGCTAATGCTAAGCACAATATCATTTTAAATTTCTTCATAATTTCAGCTCCTTATGTTTAGATCAAGTACTTGTCAATAACATCATACAAAATGTTCTTATAATAAAACCTAGTTTAGAAGCATCGCAATAATTTCCCGAATAAATAATGTATTATAGGAGAGAAAAAATGATGTATCTTCATTTTTATATAATTAACAAATACACTTTATGTAAAATCCTATCCTGTTACCATAATCAAATCATGTTATTCATTATTTTTGCCTCTTATACATATCTAGGCAATAATTAAAATAATATAGTATACTTAAATTAGAAAGGCAGGACATAACTATGAAAAAATTAGCTATCGCAATCACAAGTTTACTTTTAATGACTGGATGCGCTTCTACACCTACCATCACAAGCACAAATAATATTAAGGAGCATATTCTAAAGGATAATGTAGCTTATGAATCATTCTCTTCCTATAGTGATTCAGATACAATTATTCGTTTGCCAAATGGAGAATATATTCATGGAACAAAAGAAGTGAATGGAAAATATTATGATAGTGATCAAGATTCAGGTGCCATTCAGGCTAAAAAAGCGAAATATTATGCTTTACTAGCTACTGATGTGGATAACTATTTAAATGAAAAATTTGAGGGATTCAATGATTCAGATGAAGTTTTCTATAATAAAGAAGGCAGCTTCACAAACGCATCTACAGTCATGGATGAAAATGGCAATGAAACAGACTTGGCCAATAATCCAAACTATGAATCTATGACAATAAAAGAGGTAAAAGAAAAAGAATACAATCGTTTGATCCAAGAAGATGCTAAAGAAGAAAAGAAAAATTTATCTTCTCCAGTAAGCGAATTAAACAAATTATTGCCAAAAACAGATTCTATTTCAAGAACGGTTTTCAACAAAAAGAATAAGTATGCCATTCATTATTATGAAGTAGAAAAAAATGAGTATTTTGACTACATAAAGAAAATTAAGGAGAAAGGTTTTGATTCCATTGATCCAAATTCTCCAGAAGAAACATTTTTAAGCGTTAACAGTGATAATATATCAGTCAATATACATTATGACGCGACAAATAAAACTCTTGATGTAGATATTCGAAGACAATAAATTTAAATTGCTCAAACAACATTTAGTTGTCTGAGCTTTTTTAATACAAAGAAAAAAAGACTGGAATTTTCATCCAGCCTTTTGCATTAGAATAATCCTACGATCTTACCATTTTCATCCACATCCATATCTAATGCACTTGGATGTTTTGGAAGTCCTGGCATCGTTAATACTTTACCTGTTAGAGCAACAATGAAGCCAGCACCTAAACTTGGGCGTAATTCACGAACTGTAATTCTAAATCCTGTAGGACGACCCATTACTTTACCATCATCGGATAATGACATTTGTGTCTTAGCCATACAGATTGGTAATTTATCCCATCCTAATTCATTGAATTTCGCAATTTGTGCTTGTGCTTCTTCTGTAAAATCAACACCGTCTGCACCATATACTTTTTTGGCAATGGTTTCTATTTTTTCTTCAATAGTCTTATCTAAATCATATAAAGGAGCATAGTTATTTTCTTGATCACATAACGCAACTACTTTGTTCGCTAAATCAATAGCGCCTTCTCCACCTTTTGCCCATACTTGAGATAATGACATTGGGTGGTTGTTTTCTTCACACCATTTTTCTAATGCAGCTACTTCAGCCGGTGTATCTGTCGCAAATTCATTGATCGCAACAATGTATGGTAAACCAAATTGTTGTACAGTATCAATATGTTTTGCTAAGTTTTCACAACCCGCAAGCATAGCCTCTACATTTTCTTCTTTTAAATCTTCTAAGGCAATTCCACCATGCTGTTTTAATGCACGAATTGTTGCAACGATCACAACTGCATTTGGTTTAAGATTTGCCAATCGACATTTGATATCCAAGAATTTTTCAGCTCCTAGATCTGCACCAAATCCAGCTTCTGTAACTGTATAATCAGCAAGTTCTAAACATGCCTTTGTGGCAATAACAGAGTTACATCCATGCGCAATATTCGCAAATGGACCACCATGAATCAAGACTGGATTGTGTTCAAGTGTTTGAACAACATTAGGCAATACAGCATCTTTCATAACCATAGCCAATGCACCTTCAATACCTAAATTATGTACATATACAGGCTTGTCATCATAAGTATATGCCACAAGCATTTTTCCAAATCTTTTCTTTAAATCCATTAAATCATCTGCCAAACATAAAGCTGCCATGATTTCACTCGCAACTGTAATATTAAATCCATCTTTACGTTCTACACCGTTTGCTTTAGCACCACAACCAATTGTGATATTACGCAAAGTACGATCATTCATATCTAAACAACGTTTGAATGTTACTTTTTCAGGATCAATATTCAATTCATTTCCTTGATGAATCGCATTATCTAGACATGCACTTACTAAGTTATTGGCAGTCGTAATCGCATGCATATCTCCCGTAAAGTGAAGGTTGATATCTTCCATTGGTACAACTTGGGCATAGCCACCACCTGTAGCTCCACCTTTTAATCCAAATACTGGACCTAAACTTGGTTCACGTAAAGCCATCATCGTTTTCTTACCTAAACGATTTAAGGCATCCCCTAAACCAACTGTTGTCGTACTCTTTCCTTCTCCGGCCTTAGTAGGATTAATAGCTGTGACTAATACTAATTTTCCATGAGGATTATTTTCAATAGATTTCAAATAGTCAAAAGACAATTTAGCTTTATATTTACCATAATGTTCCAAGCTATCTGCAGGAATTCCAATTTTTGCGGCAACCTTTTCAATGGGTTCCATGACACATTCTTGTGCAATTTCTAAATCTGTTTTAGCCATTTTACATATCCTTCTTTCCAATATCATTTCTGTGAAATAAATCTTTACATTGAATCTTTTCTAATTCTTTATATGTATGATCAAATGCAGTCTGTAAGTCATCTTCTAGAGTAACGACCATTAAAACACGTCCACCATCTGTGACTAATCCTTCATCTGTCATTTTTGTTCCCATGTAGAAAACCAATCCATCTACATCGTCAACGCCTGTAATCAAAGATCCTTTTGTAGAGCTTGCAGGATAATTTGTACTTGCGAGTACAACACCATGACTTACTTTATCTGTCCATTTTAATTCAACTGGTTTATTATCCATTAAATCTAAAATAGCTTGGACAAAATCACTTTCTAAACGAGGCAAAATAACTTCGGCTTCTGGATCTCCAAAGCGCGCATTGAATTCAATTGTTTTAATACCTTTTTCTGTCAACATCAATCCACCATATAAGAATCCAGTAAATGGTACACCCTCTTTAACCATGGCACTTGCCATTGGTTTCATAATTTCATTCATAGCCTCATCAATGATTTCAGAAGTAATCTTCTTAACTGGACTATAAGATCCCATACCACCTGTATTAGGACCTTTATCTCCATCAAATACACACTTGTGATCTTGGGCTACTTCTAAAGGTACTACTGTTTCATTATGTACTAAACAAATCAAAGAAAATTCAAATCCAAATAAGCATTCTTCAATAACTACTGAATTATTTTCAATCGCAAAGGCAATATCTAATGCTTCTTTAGCCTGTTCTAATGTAGAAGCTACAGTAACACCTTTTCCTGCTTTTAAACCATCTTCCTTAATAACGATAGGAGCTCCTTGTTCTTGTACGTATGCCCATGCAGATTCTAGATCATAGAATGTTTTATAAGCTGCCGTTGGAATATTATATTTTGCCATGATTTTCTTGGCAAAATCCTTACTTGATTCGACTTGAGTCGCCTTCTTATCTGGCCCAAAAATTTTTAGGCCTTCTTTTTTAAACGCATCTACAACACCTAGAGCTAAAGTGGCCTCAGGACCTACGATGGTTAAATCTACATTTCTTTCTTTTGCCAAAGTGACAAGACCATCTACATCATTGTCTTTCACATCGACACATTCTCCAATTTTTGCCATTCCAGGATTGCCTGGTGCACAAATCAACTCATCACATAAAGCTGAACGTTTACATGCATACGCAAGTGCGTGTTCACGTCCGCCCTTACCGATAACTAGTATTTTCATTGCGTTTTAATCTCCTTTTTCTTTACCTTTCAATCATAACAGAAAAAAGACCATAATGGGTCTTTATTCACAAATTTTTAACAGAAAAAGGGTAGAAACAGACTTTCCACCCTCCATTTGTTAAACTTTTAAGAATTGTGCTACATCTAGCACGAAAATTGTGGCTCCACCAACAGTAACTTCCACAGGAAAACTTGCATAACGGCCAATATCATAACTAGCTGTACTAGGTACAATTTCCGTTCGCTTACTTGAATATTCCTTGATGATATCAATAGCTGCTTCCACTTTTTCGTCTTCACAACCAATAATCAACGTTGTATTGCCTGCGCGAAGGAATCCACCAGTCGTTGCTAATTTAGTAACAGAAAAACCATTTTTATTTAGTGCATTACTTGCCACTGGACTATCGTCATTTGATAAAATTGCTAGGATAAGTTTCATAGTGCTTCCCCCACCTTTCTAAGGTTATTATATAAGAATTTATGCGCAACTACAACAAGAAAAAAGAACCATAATCTTTAGAACAATCCACACTATTTCATGTATAATAAGAATTAAGTTTAGTGGGGTTGTATATGTTAATAAAGAAACATTCAAATCTTTTGGAGATCCAATATGATAAATAAAAGAAAGAAAGACAAATTTGGAAATGGATTGATCGCATTTCTATTTATATGTATTATTTTCTTATTGTGTTATGCTTTTAAAAATCCAGTTTTATTATATTCATCCAATCCAGAAGTAGAAATCAATCATGAATATGATCCAAAGAAGAATATTCAACAGGTTTTTTTCCATTCCGATTCAGATGTAAAAATTTCAGGAGATATCAATACAAATAAAATTGGAAATTATGAAATCACATATCAATTAAAGAATTATAAAAAAACATGTAAAGTATCTGTAAAAGATACAAAAGCACCTGATTTAAAACTTAAAGCATATAAGGCAGATATGAAAGAGGATGTTAAGCCTGAATCCTTTGTCGAAAGTATTAAGGACGATTCTAAAGTATCATTATCCTTTAAGAAAAAACCTACAAAGGATAAAGAACAAACGATAACCATCATCGCAAAAGATGAACATGGAAATAAAGCCATGAAAGAGACAACTCTAACGTTAGTCAAAGATATTGAAAAACCAATTATTCATACAGATACTATTTCTGTTTATGTAGGTTCAAAGCCAAACTACAAATCCTATGTTGAGGTAACAGACAATTTGGATTCTAAGCCAAAAATCAAGATTGATTCTTCAAAAGTAAAGACCAAGAAAACAGGTACTTATAAATTGTTAGTAACTGCTACAGATCGTTCGGGTAATAAAGCTAAGGCTAAAATCAATGTAACTGTTGAAGAACCAAGTAAAGTTGTATATATGACATTTGATGATGGTCCCAGTGAAAATACAGATAAAATATTGAAGATCTTAAAGAAATATGATGCGAAAGCTACTTTCTTTGTGACGGGAAACAATCAAAAATATAACAGTTCTATCAAAAAGGCTGCAGATCAAGGCAACACAATTGCACTTCATACCTATACACATGATTATGCGAATGTTTATTCTTCTACCACTGCTTATTTTGAAGATTTACAAAAAGTGAGTGACATGGTCAAACAAATCACAGGTAAAGCACCAAAATATATTCGTTTCCCTGGTGGTTCAAGCAATACAATTTCAGCACAATATTCGCAAGGAATCATGTCTGCACTCGACAATATGGTGCATGAAAAAGGATATGAATATTTTGATTGGAACTGCTCAAGTGGAGATGCTGCATCCAATACCGTGCCAACACAAGATATTGTGCGCAATGCGACAAGTTGCGATTACGAACAAATCATGATTTTATTCCACGATTCAAGTCCAAAAACAACAACGGTTGAAGCATTACCAGAAATCATTAAAAGCTATAAAGAAAGAGGATATGTCTTTAAAGGAATCTGCGATGATACGCCAATCTTCCATCATGGAGTCAATAACTAAGTCAGCAAATGGCTGGCTTTTTTTTGTACCTGCAGAAAAAAATCGAAGGAATTAACCTTCGATTACTGCCTTGTAGTACTTTAATAAATCTTGCATCAATTTGATGCTTTCTTCTACCTGATTTTCATTCATCACTGCAACTTTTGTATAGTTATGTAATAAAATAGGTCTAGAAACATTATATGTTTCAGCTAAATGATTGACCCAATCTTGTGCTTCTAAGCCTTGCTGTTTTGTGATAACACCTTCTGATACAATTACACCTTTTACACCTGCAAGAGATACGGGTACACTCCATTTAACTAGTCCTGCATGACATGCATACTTTTGTGGTTCGTTCGATTTTAAAGCTCCTGTATAATTTTCAAAAGTACATTCATCACATTGACGTAATGCAGATGAACTTGTTTTTAAACATTTACAAAAGAAGTTTTTCTCCTTTGCGCTACTAATCTCTGTTTCGTCTTGCACAAAATAGCATCTTAATCCGGTAATATGGTAATACGCATCCATTACCTTTTTGATTGCTTCTTTAGGCAACATAAATAACACCTCAAATCCTTTTCTTATCTTAATTAAATCACTTTCAATGATTGATTTCAAGGTTTTTGTAAGCCGTTTCAGCTATGCTTTTCGTATATTAAAACCAGATGTTATCATCTGGTCATATTAAATTCCTTTTATTGTATGAAATGCATGTTGCGCTGCAATGGCACCATCATTACATGCGGTAACAACCTGTCTTAATTCTTTATCAATGACATCTCCAGCCGCATAAATTCCTGGTATCTTTGTTTGACAATTCGCATCTACCAAAACATATCCACGCTCATTTAATACACCTAAATCTTGTACACAATCCGTATTTGGATCTTGTCCAACATAAGGGAAAATACCTGAACATTCAACAATCTGCGTTTCATGTGTATCCACATTTTCTAATTCAATACCCGATACTTTTCCTTCCAAACTTAAAATTTGAACAGGAATATGTTTCTTGATGACATGAATCTTCTCATTTTCTTCAATCTGACTTTGAATATGTTCTTCCGCTCTAAATACATCTCTTCGAATCACAATCGTTACACTTCGTGCAAGCCCTGCAAGATAAATCGATTCTTCTAATGCCGAGTTTCCTCCGCCAATCACGACTACATCTTTATCTCTAAAAAATGCCCCGTCACAAACGGCACAGAAAGAAACACCATGTCCAAGATTTTCTTTTTCGCCTGGTATATTTAACAATCGCTCTTTTGTACCTGTGGCAAGTATTATGGCTTTACCATTCACAACATTTCCATCACTTAAATATACATTTTTATTTTCATCAATCTTATTTACTTCGCCATACGCATATTCAGCTTGAAAAGAAGTAGCTTGATCAAACATATCCATCGCAAGCTGCGTTCCTTCTATTTCTTTAACACCTGGATAATTACTGATTTTATTGGTTTTAATCAACTTTCCTCCCGGCGCTCCATTTTCTAAAATTAATGTTTTTAGTCCGGCCCTTGAACCATAAAGTGCTGCACTTAAGCCTGCTGGCCCAGCACCTATTATCACCAAATCGTATTGTCGCTCCATATGTGATCCTCCTTACATAATGATATTAACTGCATCAAATCGTCGATAACTTTACATGGCTTTGCTTCTTTTAATGCTTCACGTTGTTTTTCATCGACACTAAATCCTACAGAATAGGCAGCCATATTCTTTGCGGCTACAATATCCGCAACATTGTCACCGACATAAACACAATCATCATGACTAGTATGTAATAAGTTACACGCTTCAATCAAGCCAGATGCACTTGGTTTAGGTTCTGGTAAATTTTCTTTTCCCAACACAACATCAAAATACACATCTAATCCCGATTGTTTTAATCCTCTTTTTACGACTTCAATACGCTTATTTGAAACAACTGCACATTGTATATTTTCTTTTTTCAATCCTTCAAGCATCTCTTTAGCATGAGGGATTTCTTTTAATAATTCTTTATGAAGCGATTTATTGATGATTTGATAACGATCAATGATACTTTGAACTTGATCTTCTGGAAAATACTTTGAAAAAGTAACTTCAAGGGTGGGTCCAAAAAATGTATACAATTCTTCATTTGACAATTCATAATCTGGTTTAAGTTCTTTAAATACTCTTCTAAATGTTTCAAAAACCAATTGTTGTGAATCAATCAATGTCCCATCTAAATCAAACAACACAACAGGCTTTTTCTTCCAATGAAAGGTTTTATGAAATACACCCATTAAGCCTAGACATCCAACAACCATTAAAGCTAAAGATACAAGTTGAGCTGTACGAAGGCCCAATACCATTAAAGAATCTGTTCGCATTCCTTCAATCACAAAACGTGTAATGCCATACCAAACCATGTACATAAATCCGCAGTCACCGCGTCTTTTATACCAATACTTACGGAAAATAAATGTAATAAACAAGAATCCTAATAGATTACATACACTTTCAAATAAGAAAGTAGGCATTCGATAGGCTCCATCAATAAACATTTGATTTTTAATAAATGCTGGATAATGCGCAAAGAAGCTCTCAGGTACAATGCCACCATAGGCTTCTTGATTCATAAAGTTTCCCCAACGACCAAATGCTTGTGCAAGTAAAACGGTTGGCATGATTAAATCAAACATTCTTAAAAATGAAATTTTTCGTCTTTTGAAAAAGAACAAACTAAATATGAAACCTGCAATCAATCCTCCATGAATGGCCAAACCACCGTTCCAAATGGCAACGATTTCATTCATATGTTGAGAATAATATTGCCATTCAAAAATAACATACCATGCTCTTGCACCTAGAATCCCTATAAATAACATAGGAACAACATAATCATCTAGAACTTCTGGTGCGTACCCCCATTTTTTCATGGTTCTTTGGCATAGTAAATAGGCGCACAATGCGCCTGTTAAAATTAAAACGGCATACCATGCAATTTCAAAAGATCCAAAAGAAACAAAAATTTTAGTGCTCGGAAACAGATGCATCGAATTCCTCCTTCTTATTCTCGGATATTTGCGATAGTACTCGCTCTTCAAATTCTTTAGCTGAATCTAATCCATCTTTCAACAATAAGAAGTTTGTCACAGCCGTTTCAATAACAGATGACATTGGTCGTCCTTGAGAAACTGGAATTGTCATCTTTAAAATTTTGATTCCTAGAATTTCATTATATTCCTTTTCTTCAATTCCAACACGATCATATTCATAAGAATCATTAAATGGTTCTAAATCGATTTGAAATTCAATTTGAGTTTCATGGGCAACAGCTCCTACTCCATACATGCGAGAGACATTGATAATTCCCACACCTCTAAGTTCCATAAAACCTTCAAGCATTGGTGTTGTTCTACCAACTAGATCATCATGAATTTTGTAACAATCAATACGGTCATCTCCAACTAATTGGTGTCCACGCTTAATCAGTTCTAGCGCAATTTCACTTTTTCCCATTCCACTTTTACCAGTAATCAATACACCAACACCAAATACCCGTACTAATTCTCCATGAATAACTACAGATTCTGCTAGACATTCATCTAAGTAGTTCGTAATACTTACGATTGCGTGAGAAGTTTGATGTTCTGTTTTAAATACTGGAAAATCTTTACGCTTTGCGATCTCTTTTAAAACAGGTGGACACTCATGGCCATGTGCAATCACAATACATGGTGTATTATCTCCTGTTAAAAATTCAAAGGAACGACGTTGTGAAATTTCATCCATTTGTTCTTCAATATAACCAATTTCTTTATCTCCTAATACTACTAGTCTTTTTGTTTGAGTATCCGGAAAATATCCAGCCAACTCTAATCCCGGACGATTTGTATCAGCCAAAGTTAATGGACGATTTAATGAATTTGAATCTCCAGTCACAATTGTCCACATGAATTTTTTTGCTAAATCACGAACAATTACTTTTTCCATGGTCTCCTCCTTTTTCTAATAATGGTTTTAAATATTGGCCTGTATAGCTTTCTTTGCATTCGGCGATCTTTTCAGGTGTTCCCGTACAAATAACAGTACCTCCCCCTTGACCTCCTTCAGGCCCCATATCTATAATTTGATCTGCACATTTGATTACGTCCAAGTTATGTTCAATAACTAATACTGTATCTCCATGTTCGACTAAACGCTGTAAAACTTCAATCAATTTTTTTACATCATCACTATGCAATCCTGTTGTAGGTTCATCAAGCACAAATAACGTTTTACCTGTAGCCTTCTTTTGAAGCTCACTCGCTAGTTTTACACGTTGTGCCTCGCCCCCTGATAAAGTCGTTGCACTCTGACCTAATTTTATATAAGAAAGTCCTACATCATTTAGAGTTTGTAATTTATGTTTGATTTTTGAAACATTGCTAAAGAATTCCAATGCCTCTTCAACCGTCATATCCAATACATCCGCAATTGTTTTACCTTTATAATGAACTTGTAATGTTTCTTCATTATATCGTTTTCCGCCACATTGATCACAAGGTACATAAACATCTGGTAAAAAATGCATGGAAATACGTAGAATTCCATCGCCTTGACATGCTTCACATCGTCCACCTTTCACATTGAATGAAAAACGACCCTTGTCATATCCAAGCATTTTCGCCTCTTTTGTCTGCGCAAATAAATCACGAATATCATCAAAAACACCGGTATACGTAGCTGGATTTGATCGTGGTGTTCTACCAATTGGCTCTTGTCCAATTTCTACAATTTTATCAATATTTTCAATACCTTGAATTTCTTTACATGCACCCGGTTTGATTCTTAAACGACCTAGGGCATGTTGTAACCCATGTGTTAAAACTTCTGTAACTAATGAAGATTTTCCACTTCCAGAAACCCCTGTGACAACCGTAAATGTTCCTAACTTAATCGTTACATTTACATTTTTTAAGTTGTTCTGGCTAGCTCTTACTACTTTTAATTTCTTTCCATTCCCCTTACGACGTGTCATAGGTACTTCAATTCTTTTACGTCCACTTAAATAAGCTCCCGTAATCGAATTTTCATTCTGCATAATTTCTTCTGGTGTTCCAGCCGCAACAATTTGACCACCATGAACACCGGCACCAGGACCAACATCTACAATATAATCACTTGCACGCATTGTATCTTCATCGTGTTCTACGACAATCAAAGTGTTTCCTAAATCTCGCATATCTTTTAAAGCACCAATCAAACGATCATTATCTCTTTGATGTAATCCAATACTAGGTTCATCTAAAACATACATAACCCCAGTTAAACGTGATCCAATCTGTGTTGCCAAGCGAATACGTTGCGCTTCCCCTCCAGATAGAGTAGATGCTAAACGATCCAGTGTTAAATAACTTAGCCCGACATGATTTAAGAATGAAAGGCGATTTTTTATTTCTTTAATGACCAATTCTGCAATCTTAGCTTGTGTTGGCGTTAATTCTAATTCATTCATAAACTGAATGGCTTCTTGAATACTCATTTGTGTCCATTCATAAATATTTTTTCCACCAACAAGTACAGATAGAGCTTGTTTATTTAAACGTGCGCCATGACATTTTGGACATTGAGCATCTGCCAAAAATGATCCATACCATTCACGAGACATAGTTGAAGTTGTTTCCATATATCTTCTTTCGATCATAGGACAAACACCTTCAATATATTCAAACTTTGTTGAAACCGTACCAGAACGAGAATTCAATTGATATGCGATTGGCACATCTGAACCATATAATAAATAATTTAATTTCTTTTTAGGTAAATCCTTGATGGGTGTGTCCATATCAATCTCATAATATTTAATTAAAGCATGAATTCGTTGCCACTCAAGATTTTCTGTATTCACAATATTTTTGTAATAATGAATACCGCCTTGCGCAATTGATTTTGTATCATCTGGAATTAATAAAGACAAATCTACCTTTTGGGTAATACCTAAACCTTTACATTCTGGACATGCTCCAAATGGTGCATTGAATGAAAATAATTTTGGTTCTAATTTAGGTACGGAAAAGCCACAAATTTTACATGCATAATTGCTAGAAAATAAGGTTTCTGATTCATTTGTTAATAAAATAGCCAAACCATCACTTAATTTTAATGCGGTTTCTAACGAATCATGAAAACGTGAACGATCGTCACTTTTTACAATTCGATCCACTACAACATCAATCGTATGTTTTTTGTTTTTATCTAAAGGGGCAAGTTCTTCAAGATATTTGATTTCGCCATCAATACGGACACGGATATATCCTTCTTTCATTAACTTTTCTATTAAATCCTTATGAGTTCCCTTTTTTCCTTGTATAACAGGACTTAAAATAGTACATCTAGTTTTATCAGGCAATTCCATGATTTTATCAATCATTTCCTTAATTGTATTTCCAGTGATTGGAATGTGGTGGTCAGGACAATAAGGGACTCCTATACGTGCATATAATAGACGTAAATAATCATAAATCTCTGTAACGGTTCCTACAGTAGATCGTGGGTTGTTAGATGTTGTTTTTTGATCAATCGCGATAGCTGGTGATAATCCATCAATTTGGTCAACATCAGGTTTTTCACTATTTCCTAAAAACTGCCTTGCATAAGCAGATAAGGATTCCATATATCGACGTTGTCCTTCTGCATATATTGTGTCAAAAGCTAAAGAAGTTTTTCCACTTCCTGAAACGCCAGTCATAATGATTAATTTATCTTTTGGTATTTTTAAACTTATATTTTTAAGGTTGTTTTCACGAGCACCTTGTATTGTTATATACTTTTGGTCCATAATAAACCTCCTATGCACACTATTATACCATAAACATTTGTTCATTATTTGTGAAATAATATGCAAGAAAAAAGGCAAAAAAAAGGACCCGGCAGCTAGCTA